>Ga0180438_10000190_pt1 | contig 130001 bp, 101 predicted proteins | sample SS_ome_12_FD_132455 | JGI IMG/M metagenome (GOLD analysis project Ga0180438, IMG submission 132455) | Hypersaline lake sediment archaeal communities from the Salton Sea, California, USA - SS_3_D_2 metaG | ecosystem: Environmental > Aquatic > Non-marine Saline and Alkaline > Hypersaline >... | reverse complement strand
GTTTGAATCACGCGGACGTAGTACCACTGTTCTTGGTCCTGTTTGTCCCAGTCCGGGTCGGACCAGCGGATGCGATGCTGGCGACGGAGCAGCGGCTGTTGGGCGCTTCCTTCGGCGTGGAGAACTTGAGATCGACCGATGATTTCGACCGAACGAATCGGCGCGGCCCCTTCGGTATGAATTTCCAGCACAGGTGCTTCGCGGGAGGTCCACTCCTCGCCCATCCAATGGTCACCGCTACGCACGTCGAGCACGAGACCGTAGGTGGTCGAGCCGTAGCAGCGGCGATCCCACATCGCCTGCCAAATCGCCTCGCGTGAATTCTTCTCCGCGTAGACACAGGCGTAGGCAACACCGTAGCCATGGTCGCTACTGGCGATGACGCCGACGTGGTGGCCTTTCTCCAGACAATTCCAATAGAACCCCTGCTTGTTCTGAGTGCGATGAAACTGGCGTGGACAGCCTTCATGTTCGTAAGAGCCACGAGCCGACTGAAAGATCTCCATCACCCGCTGATAGCGATCATCCTGTACCGACCAGTCAGTGCCCTGCTCTGGATCGGCGCTGGTGTGGGGGATGGTGATCGCCTTCATGCCGGACTGCTCCAGAAATTTCCACCCTTTGGACAAGTCGTTCGATTCGTCCATCAGGTAGTCCATTCTCAAGGTGGGGCGTCCGGGAAAGATCACATTGCGATGGCCGTTGGGAAAACGCATAGTCCACTCGAAATTGTAGAGCACGCTCATGTAGTCGGGGACGTGATACAAGTCGGCCAGCTTGAGATTGAGATACCAGTAGTAGTTTCCGGCGTCGGCGTCGGTATTGCGGAGATGGATGCCGTGGTCGCTCAGAGCGAAGAAATCGTAGTTGCAGACATCGTCGCCATAGCGATACAAGTCGTCGGGCGATGGTTCGATACCCACGCTGCACCGCGAAACATTGGAGTGGCGATGCGTATCGCCCCAATAGAGCCGATAGGTCTTGTCTCCCGCGGTGGCCTGATAAGGCTCGCCGCGGGCGCGCAGTCGAGATGAAGCATCCCGGGGAGCAGCCGCCGTGGGTAGGCCCGCAATCTCCGGGGCCGGCGTTGCCGAAGCGGGTAACTGAGCGGCATAGACTTCGCCATTGCAGCCCACACGACCGTCGAAGTCGTGATGGTGATTTCCCGGATCCTTGGGCGGCGGAGGCTGACGTCGCATCCGCTTGCCCGACTCGGCACGCTGTTCGCCACCAAAGACGACATGCACGCCGGTCCGACCGATTGCCACGTCGGCCTCTTCCAGATAGCCGTCCGAGTCGGCGAATCGAACGGGGGTCGCCCATACGCCGTCGACAAACGGACGCGCCAGCAAGTCCCAGTGGTACATGGTGCCATGCATCGGCAGCCACGATCCCAGTTCGGTCTGGCGCAGGACACGGTAGATGACCCACACCTGGCCGTCCGGGCCGATGCCAATCTTGGGAAGCGAACCGTGGCCGCTCTTGTGTTCCTTAGGTGGTCCGCTGACTCGCCCTCGCTGCGGCTCGATCGGACCGAAGGGAATGATTTGCTCCAGCGGCTTGCCAGGTTGGCGGATGATGTCCTTGTCGAGCACGCGGACTTCGATGCCGTGCTTCTCTCCGCTGCCGTAGTTGGAAGGGACCTTGGCACCGAGGTTTGCGCCGTTGATGGTTGTCTCGCCCGAGAGCGCGTGGCCCGGCACGACGGCGACGTCCCAGGTGGCCCAAACGCTACCGTCCGGACTGGCGGTCAGCCAGGGATGCAGATCGTATTGGCCGCGATCGGAGATGCGTTTTGGCTCCGCTTGCCCCCGCTTCCAAAAAATGTCGTAGTCGCCCCGATCGAATCCGCTCCAAGCGATGTGCAAGGTTCCCTCGCGGTCGAACACGACGGTCGGATCCCAGTCGTTGGATCGGGTTTCGTTGATGACGACAAACTTGTCGCCAATTTTCGCGTGGAGGTCGTAGTCCTGACCGGTATGCACTTGGTAGACGACCGCAATCGTGCCGTCAGCTCGACTGGCAATCTCCGGGTTCTGGTGAGCTCGAGCTTCCTGGGGAGCGAGTCGCGTGGGCTTCGACCACCGGCCATTCTGGAGGCGGGCTTGCCAGATCGTCGAGACATGATTGTGCCGGGTAACGGTCCATACGCAAACGACTTCGTCCTCGGTTGCCGTAATGACCGGGCGGAGATATTGCCCCAGGCGATCCGTAAGCACCGCGGCTGGTTCTTTACCGCGGGCCACAACGACCTCGTCTCCCTTGTCGAAGTGATGGCGAATCCAGGTGGTCCAAACCGTATCGTCAGGGCCGATCGCCACCGCCGGGTTGTTGCCGAAAGACTTGCCGTCGCTGATACGTTGGGCCGGGATCTGATCGAGAGGCTTCACGGCCTCGGCCGAGTCCTCGGGCTCGTGGGCGACGCCGGTGACCGAGATCGTGGACCAGAAAACGAGCTGAACGGTGAGAAGGGAGAGGCGTATCATTTCGTATCCTGAGCTGCAGCTGGTCGAGTCGCTAGCAAGTGTGTCGATATTCTATCGTAACGCAAAAGTGTGCCAGACGGGCCTGCGGTTGAGTTCGTCGCCGCCAACCCGGTCGCACTTCCTCCCCGGGCCATCGGCCGATCAGCTGGGGGCACTGGTCGCTACGTCCAACGGCCCCCATACTGGGACCTTCTCAGGGGCTCCTTCGTCTGCCAGGGGCCTTAGCAATATCGTCAAATTTGAAACGCAGCACACCGACATAAACGGTCCTTCGATGAGGGCCTGGAGTAAGGAACTGATGAATACCCGATCGATGTTTGCCTCGCTATTCGTGACCTGGACCATGCTTGGTACCGCCGCCTGTAGTGGTCCGAGTCAGGCCGATACGGGCGGTGAAGCTGCCGGTTCGACGAAGGAACTGTGGCGCGTTACCACCGGACTGGCTCAGCCCGAGAGTGCCTATTATCACGCTCCGAGCCAGACGATCTACGTATCCAATGTCAACGGGACGCCGATCGAGAAGGATGGCAATGGTTACATCAGCAAGCTCAAGACAGATGGAACTGTCGTTGACCTGCAGTGGGTAACGGGCCTCGACGCTCCGAAAGGACTGCGTGCCCATGGCTCGACTTTGTGGGTTGCCGATATCGATCAAGTCGTCTCGATCGATATCGAGACTGGCAAGATCACGAAACGCATTCCGGTCGAAGGGGCGACATTCCTTAACGATATCGCCACCGCCGATGATGGAACGGTCTACGTCGCCGATACGCTGGGCAACAAGATCTATCGAGTACAGGATGGTCAGGTTGCGGAGTTTGCCCAAGAAGTCGATTTGGAGAGTCCCAACGGGCTACTCGTCGACGGAGATCGGCTGCTGGTCGGTGCTTGGGGGCCCAACCCTTCGCCGCTGGACTTCAGTACGGAAGTTCCAGGGCGTTTCTATTGGCTCGATCTCAAGAGTGGAGCGAAGACGCTGATCACCAAGGAGCCGTTAGGAAATCTGGACGGCGTGGAACTTGATGGATCCGGGGGATATCTGCTCACCGATTTCCGGAAGGGCCAGGTGCTCCGCGTTGATGCCGAGGGCAGGTCGACTGTCGTGCTGGATATCGAAACGATGGGAGCCGCCGATCACGCCTATCTGCCAGGCGAGCAGCTGTTGGTGTTGCCCCACATGATCGATGGGTACGTGCTCGGTCTGCGGGTCGAAGCTCCTCATCGAGGATAGAACGTTAGACGACAGCGACTTGGCAGCCGGCGATTTGCTTCATGCGTGCCAGGTCTTCGTCCTGGCCAACCACCACGACGATATCGTCGTTTTGAAATGTGGTGTCGCCGCGAGGCTGCACGATTCTCTCTCCGTGACTGCGGATAATGGCGACGAAGACGATCTGCCGCTCTTGCATGCCATACCCGGCGACGGTCTGACCACAGAGTGGTGAGTCTTCGTCGATGAAGATTTCATCGAGTTGGAGACCTTCGATCCGATCGTGGTCGAGGTCCGCCGCGCCCGTGACCTGGGGCCGCACGATGGTCGTGGCGACTTTGGAACCAGCGGTCTGATGCGGAGAGACGACAAGCGAGGCACCCGCTCGCCGCAATTTTCTCATTGCCCCGGTGCCGTCGGCCCGGCTGACAATGAAGAGTTCCTTGTTCAGTTCACGACCACTGAGGGTGATAAAGACGTTTTCCGCGTCGCAGGCCGCGGCGCAAACAAGGGCCCGTGCGCGGTCGATGCCTGCTTGGGCGAGGACTCCGTCATCGGCGGCGTTGCCCTGGATGATTTTGAAGCCATGCTCGATGGCCTTCTCACACGATTCGGCGCTGGGATCGATGACCACAAACAGAGCCTCTTCCCGAACCAATTGCTCGCACACGGCCCGACCCATGCGACCGAATCCACAAACAATGACGTGATTCTGCATGCTATCGACGGAGTCCTGCATCTTCTTTCTCCAATCGGAATGATAGTTGACGGCGGTCTGGACGAGCAGACTCAAGGAGTAGGTCGCCACGCCGATGCCGCCGATGACGAGAGCCGCGGCGTACGCCTTTCCATGGGGAGAGAGACCCTCGTCGCCATAGCCGACGGTGGTGATCGTAATGAGCGTGAAGTAGATCGATTTCCAAGCGGGCCAATTCTCGATGAGCATGAAACCCAGCGACCCGACCGCGACGACGGCTGTCAGCGCGAGCACGCAGCGGAACATCAGCCACAGCGAGCCGGAGTTGTCAGCGGAAATTCGATAGCTGTTGTTGGAAAACACGTCTTGCTTCTCACAGGAAAGTGCCTGTCGGATCCACAGCCCCTCTCAGTTCACGTACGACGTCGTGTCCTCAGGTTCCGCGATTCGCCCCATTCGCCTGGAGGGCTGTGAAAATCAAGGATGAACAGTCCGCAATACCCGACCTAATAGGAGGTGGAAATCACTGGAAAAAATAGGTTATGCGGGGGGGATGTCAAATCGTCGCCAGACTCCTTTACAGGGGGCGGTTCGGTGGCCCTGGGCGGTGGTTGCTGGCCGCTGGCGCAGGCTTTCGGATATGATGAGAGGGCGCGGCCCGGAGGCTTAAGAAATGGGGCGAATCCGGGGTTCAAGCTTCCAAAGATCCCCACTCAGCCGCCGAATTGCCTGATATCCGGCAAGTTTCTTCAAAAATAACGACAGGATTGTGAGAAGTGACGAAGACGACAGCAGCTCATCATTCCGCCCTCCGCTCGCGGCTTCGCGGTCTGGCGATGCTCTTTCTGGTGGCCGGGATCGGGCTTCTGGGGAGGCAGTCGGCCGCCCTGGGGAGCGTCATTCTCTTGACCAATCGCAGCCCCGACGTGATTCCTTTCAAGGTTGAGAAACAGGGTGGCGGCGACCATGAAATGAAGCTCTATCCTCAGGATGTGATTTCCCTCATTGTGCAGGGACCGTGTCGCATGTCCTTTGACAATGGGAAGGGAATTCAACCCTACCTGCTCAAACCGAATACGATCTACTTTTTCGGTCATATCCAGGACGGTTCGGGGACACTCGACGTCCAAGAATTAGGACTGACACTCCCTTCAGGCAAGCAGAATCTTGAAGCGGAGGACGAAGAAGAGGTCCAGAACGGAATCCATCTTGAGCGAACTGAGGATGTCGGAACGCTGACCGTCAAAATCATGGTTGACCATAAAGAACCGGCCCTGCAGCAAGTTTGGGAGAAACGCCTGCGAAAGCGTATGGCGGCGGCCTCCAAAATTCTCGAAGAAACCTGTCGGCTCAAGCTGGACGTTGTCGAGGTTGGCAGATGGAATTCTGAAAAGGCAGACGACTTTGAAGACGCTCTGAAGGAATTCGAGGCGGAGGCGATCCCCAAAGATATCGATCTGGTAATCGGATTCACCAGCCGCTACGTGTCGAAACGGGGTCGAATTCGGCTCGGCGGGACTTATGGCCTGTTTCGACGGCACATCCTCATCCGGGAGCAGCATCCCAATACGACCGCCCCCGAGCGATTGGAAGTCCTGCTACACGAGATTGGCCACACTTTGGGGGCTGTGCATAGCCCTGAAGACGTTTCTGTGATGCGTCCGAATCTGGCCGACGACAAGGCCAATGCGGCGGGGTTTCGGATTGCCTTCGACCCGGTAAACGCCTTGGCCATGAATCTGGTGAGCGAATCGTGGCGCTTTGATAACGCCCGCAAAATTGAGCATATGAGTCTGCAGACCCGCCTGGGGCTGATGAATGTCTATTCTCTTATGAGCGAGGCGATGCCAGGCGATAATTCGACCCGGGGCTACCTGAACCAGATCGGAAGAACCTTCCGGAAGTCGGGTCCTCGACTACCTAGGTTGATCACCGATCTCCCGCCTCCTTAGTGTGCGGCTCGTGTCCTTCTTGCCTGGCAAGAGATGTTGTCTGTGACAGACGTTGTCTACGGCGTCTACGACAAAAAAGCACGGATGAGAATATGCCTGCTGAGAATAAGACTTTGAGCCTGGCCCGACGCGATGGCATGGTGGTCTCCCGGAGCCATGATCGAGGCGCAACAAAAAAGCCGCCGAGCAGAGCTCGACGGCTTCTTGATTTTCTTTACTGCCTAGGCAGCGGGTGGCAGCTTAGCAGCTGCGACGTCGCCATCCGTAGAGGCCCAGTCCGACGAGACCCATGAGGGCCATCGCGATGGTGGCGGGCTCAGGAACGGGACTCGACTGATTGACGACAACCAGGTCGAAGGGTACCAACGGGGCACCGAGGCCGGTGCTGACGGTGTTGTCCGTCAACGTGCCGGTCAGAGCGGCGAGATCGAGGCCAGGAGCCAAGATGACGCCAATGCTGGCCGGGAGAGCCGGAGTGCTCAGGGCCGCTTCGGCGATTTCCGTCGTCAGGCTGGTCGTAACACCACCGAGGATCGGGGTGTGTCCACCAGGCAGGAAGGCGCCGGCGCTCTTGATCGAGTATCCAATCAATCCAGCGGCACCGTCTTGGGAGAGGGTGACTTCGCCGGTTAGATAATCGTAGATCAAATCCGGAATGGCGGGATCACCAGCGTCCGCAGGCATCAGCCCAGCGGAAGCGACGCTTGAGAAGGCGAGCACGGCAACGAGTGCCGTCAATACTGCGAAGCTCTGCTTCATGTCCAAATCTCCTTGTTGCAAAAACGTGTCACGAATGTTCAATGTTGTACGTCCCCGATCTCGAAGCAAAGATGCTTGCCATCCTTGACCGGTAAGCGACAGACGCCGGTGCCGCTGTTTGTCTCGGCAATAAAAAAACTCCTAGAGAACGTCATCTCCACAGCGCAACGCGCCGCGAAGCTAAAGTTCCCTACGAGTTTATCGAGTCACTAACGCCCTTTTTGCCGCGACTTTGCCGAAGTCGTAAGCTTTCTCCAGGTGTATTTCACAGGTGAAAGTTGTGCCTTCTTCTCCACCATGAGCCTTAGTCTATCCGTGAGCGTGCGATTATGTCAACGATTTTACCAAAAAAATCTGCAAATTGCGCATTTTCTGCAAATCCTTTGTAGGCAGAAGGTTAGTCTTGGTTGATCCGCCTCGATGGGGGGCTCGGCAACCCGTGTCTGGGATGCCGGGATAGGAGTTTCCGCTCCGATCAATGCCCGTTAGTGGCCATTTTACGGCAAGCGGCAGCAACTCGTGTCGCGGACGCCCTGGGGCGGAGTAAATGTGTCCGCCCGACGAATACCATTTGGAGAAGCTGTTCTTACTGAGGGCGCGTCAGGCAGACCCGTCTCGGAGCGGCTGCTTGGTGCCAGATCAGCCGCTTCGTGCTGTATCAGATGATCGAGCAAGACGCTTGGTTCCTCGTCGATCGCTGCCAGCGGCGTTTGCAGAATGCCCCGGCGAGCACAAATTCCAGGTGGAAATCTCCGCGGCTTTCTTCACCTTCTTCAGGTCGTCGCACATCCGTGAATTGACTATGATTTAGATGTGGGCATACATATCATGCCCACTTCCCATTCGTCAGATTTCGGTCAGCGGCAAAGATAATGGGCCGGCTACCGCACCTCAATATCAGATCCGTTAGGAGTACCAGGTTATGAGTTATGCAGGAAATCCCTATGAAGCGCCAAGGTTTTCTTTTGCAGCGGAAGCGGCCGAGAGCGAGCGGGCCAGTTTCATCGCCAAGACCTACTTGCATCTCGCCGGCGCGGTCGCAGCCTTTGTAGCGATCGAGGCAGTTATCCTCGGCATGTTTCCCCAGGTGGCCGAGAGCATCACCCGAACGCTATTGGGGACACAATTCGGCTGGCTGATCGTACTAGGAGCCTTCATGGTGGTGAGCTGGATAGCCAACTCCTGGGCTAATTCAGATTCGTCAGTCGGCATGCAGTACATGGGCTTGTCACTCTACGTGGTGGCGGAGGCGATCATCTTTGTGCCCTTGCTTTGGTACGCCTACACCCTGCATCCGAATGCCTTGTGGGAGGCGGCCCTGGCAACCATAGCGTTATTCGGGGCATTGACTGCTTTTGTGTTTGTCACGAAGAAAGACTTTTCCTTCCTTCGAGGAATTCTGGTCGTGGCCTCGATGGGGGCGATGCTGATCATCGTGATTTCCGTGATCACGGGAGCCTTTGCCTTCTGGACCGTCTTCGTCGTGGGGATGATCGCGTTGGCTTGCGGCTATATTCTGTACAGTACATCCAACGTCTTGCATCACTATCGAATTGGGCAACATGTGGCTGCGTCGCTGGCCCTGTTCGCCGCGGTGGCCCTGCTGTTCTGGTATATCCTGCAACTCTTCATGTCGCGCGATTAACCCGCGCCACATGATCTGAGGGCAACGTCATGGCGAGAGCTTCCGGGCATGCGCCCGGGGCCTTGCCGTTCGGCGATTCGTCGAAGGGATCACCAAGACCAGATGACCTCCAAAATAGCGCCTACTCGGACTGCGCTCAGTGGGTGGTAGCCTCGATCCGGTAAGGCTGGCCTCGTTCGTAGTGGTCGAGAATCTCCTGCCATTCCACCTTGGCTTCTCCGTTGTAGAGATCGCCGAGCTTGCGCTGCCACTCCACCGCTTTGTCGAATTGTCCAGTCTCTGCGTAAGCGGCGGCTAACGTGTCAAAGTAGTAGGGATTCTCGTAGTTCGTCAGTTGGCATGCCGATTCGCCGTGCTTGACCGCCCTGGCACCGTCGCGAACGTCTGCGTCGGGGCAGGTGGATAACAGCCATGCCAAGCAACTGTGGGCCCATGAGTCGTTGGCGTTGATTTGAAGAGCTCTCGTGAAGTCGCTTTCCGCCTCATCATAAAGGCCATGTTTTAGCGATGCCCAGCCTCGATTGTTGTAAGCCTCGCCGTTATTGGGTTCCAGGCGAATCACCTGACTGAAATCCTCAATGGCATTGGCATACTGCTTTAGATCTCTCCAGGCAATGGCCCGGTTCGTGTATGCCAGCGGGAAGTTTGGGGCCAGCCGGATTGTTTCGCTAAAGTCTTCGATGGCAAGGTCTGTCTCTCCTTTCGCGTTCCAAAGGACACCGCGGTCGAGGAAGGCCATGACATAGCCAGGGTCGATTAGCAAAACGCGCGTAAGGTCGGCAATCGCCTTGTCGTAGTCCTGCTTGTCGCCCCAGGCGTTGCCACGAGAGTAGTAGGCCATGGCGAGGTTCGGATCAATGAGAATGGCTTCGGTATAGTCGGCAATGGCCTGGTCAATATCCTGCTTGTTCTTCCAGGTATGGCCGCGAGTGTAGTAGGCGAGCGCATTCTTCGGGTCGAGACGAATGGCCATATCAAAGTCGAACATGGCCTTGTCGTGTTCTTCTTTGAATAGCCAAAGTGAGCCACGATTGAAGTAGACCACAGAATTCTCGGGGTCATTCTCAAGAGCAGCGCTGTAGTCGATGATCGCCTTGTCATAGTTTCCCAGGGAATTCCAGGCGTTTCCACGATTGTTGTAGGCAGGCGCCTTACTCGAATCGAGGCGAATCGCTTTGCTGAAATTGGCAATGGCCATTTCGTATTCCTGTTTCATGCTCCAAGCATTGCCGCGGGCGATGTAGAGGGATTGCGTATTCACTTTTCTTAGCGGCTGCTTCAACAGTGATGTGATCTCGGCAATGCGCGTATCCGCGTCGCTGATCATGGCCCTGGCAATCTGCCATTCCACATCCTCCGGATGCTGTTCCACCAGGCGATTGAAGTAGCCATACGCCTGATCTAACGGAACGACGTCTTCCTTGTTGATCCAGCCTCGCCGCGTGTGACGTACCTCTAGGGAATCGGAATCGACGTCCGTGACGGTAAAGATGAATCCAGGGTCTATTTGCTCTACGATCTTGTTGTTGACTTTGATCGGAGCTTGCTTCGTGCTGACAACGACCGTGTCGCCCTTGTTGTAAGGCTGAGCGAAAGAGGTTGCGGGCAGAACGGAGATAGTCAGCAGAGCTGTGATGAGAAATCGCATGGGTAGGACCCTGAGGCAATGAACCCCCTTCAGCGGATTGCCATGCATTATCTTACGAACCGGTCCCCATGATCAAGAAATGACTGCCAAGATCCACCCACCAGGAAATGCTCGCAGTTTGGAGGGAAACGGAGCCGCCAGAATCTCTGGGATCGCGCGGGGCAGGTCGCGCGGGTCGCGTAAAAAAACCCTTGAAACAAGGGGTTTGAGAGTTGGGGAACTAGGATTTGAACCTAGACTAAGTGATTCAGAGTCACTCGTGCTGCCGTTACACTATTCCCCACTGTGACGTTTATTCTCCGCGGCGGTAATCTCCGCAGCGGCGCGAACATCGGTCCGCAGAGCGGCTCTGGCCCCGGGCGGGCGGCTCTCGTTGTGAGGCCTGCCGAGGTCGTCTATGCGTCACCCCTCGAAAGGGCACCGCTGCGCGGGTTTTCTGAATCACGTAACCTAAATTTCCCCGGCTCAGGAGTCAAGAGTGGCGGGCCATCACCGACATGGCAGATCGTCTCGCCCGTCGATGCGCTACTTTCACCGGTCCACTTGAAGACATTAGAATCGCTAGGGTTAGAATCATACGGTCTAACAGCTTCGCTCAGCGGCGTGGGGAAGAAAACGGTCGAGCGAGTTGCCACGGACAATCCCTGCTCCGCAGATCCCTCTTTCTCCTCTTTCTTGCAGGTTACCGATGACGAGTCTGACCCGAATCGATGCTGAAGGCAGCGATGAGCAGTATCCGCTGGAAGCGGACTGCGTCGTGCTGGGGCGGCACCCCGACTGCGAGATTCAGCTCGATTACGGAGCTATCAGCCGCCAGCATGCCCAGATCGTCCACGAAGGTGATCAGTATTTCGTGGAAGACATGGGGAGTCGCAATGGCACGCTGGTGAACGATCAAGCGATTAGCGGACGCCGTCAGTTGCTGGATGGTGATCTACTGACGATCTGTGACCTGACGTTCCGATTTTCTCGCGACCAACAGCCGGCGGGAGCGAGCTGGGGCGCGATGCCCAACGAAGAGTCGTCGCGGGCCGTGTTGGTCGACGACGGGGCGAGTTCGCGAGTGATGTCGAAGTTGGAGATGACGTCCGACGGTTCGCAGATTCAGCTGGAAGCAAATCCGCAGGCCAAATTGCAGGCGGTGTTGGAGATATCGCGAGATTTGAGTCGAACTCTGTCGCTGGACGAAGTGTTGCCCAAGATGCTCGACAGTCTGTTCAAAATCTTCTTTCAGGCCGATCGCGGGTTTATTGTTCTCAAGAATGAAGCTAACGGCGTTCTGATTCCGAAGGCCGTCAAGTTCCGTCGGGCGGACCACGATGACACGGTTCGCATCAGTCGGACGATTGTGAACGAGGTGATTGATCGCCGAGAGGCGATTCTGTCCGCTGATGCGACGAGCGACGAGCGATTTCAGCTGAGCCAGAGTATCGCCGATTTCTCGATTCGGTCGATGATGTGCGCCCCGCTCATGGATAGTGAGTCGAATGTGTTGGGTGTCATTCAGATCGACACCCTCAATCAAAAGCGGCGTTTCACCGAGGATGATCTGGCGGTCTTGGCGGGGGTCGCGGCCCCAGCCGGGATGGCGATCGAGAATGCTCAGCTGCATGATGACGTGTTGCGGCAGCAGGCCCTTGAACGAGATCTCGAGATGGCTCATCGAGTCCAGCAGGGCCTGCTTCCGGCCGGCGCGCCCGAATTCCCGGGCTATCGATTCTTCGATTTCTACGAACCGGCGAAGCATGTCGGCGGAGATTCGTACGATTACATTCCGCTGCCCGACGGTCGTCTGGCGGTGGTGCTAGCGGACGTATCGGGCAAGGGAGTGTCGGCGGCCCTATTGATGGCCAAATTGACCGCGGAATCGCGATATTGTTTGGCCAGCGAGCGCGATCCGGCCGCCGCGATTCAGCGATTGAATCGCACCTTTAGTGGGAGCGGCTGGGAAGATCGTTTTGTGACGCTGGTGCTGGCCGTACTCGACCCGGCCAGCGACGAGATTCAGGTTGTCAACGCAGGGCACCTGCCGCCTCTGATTCGACATGGAGAAAAGGTAGAAATGCCGGGCGAGGAATCTGCCGGGCTGCCGCTGGGAGTCGATTCAGATTATCCGTACGAGTCCTTCTCCGTGACGCTGGCCAAGGGCGACTACGCAGCGCTCTACACCGACGGTTTCAGCGAAGCGATGAACGATCAGGGGGAGCTCTACGGTCTGGATCGCTTGCAGAAACGCTTTGCCGACGAGGTGCCGGACGCCGAGGAACTGGGGCGACATCTGCTCGACGATGTGGAACAGTTTGTCACCGGGCATCCACAAAGCGACGATATGTGTCTGGTTTGTATCGGGCGAAGCGCTTGACGCCTACGTAAGCGGGGCCGACACTACATCAGCATTTCTTGCCGCAGTTGCTTAATTTCCGAAACCGCCGGCTTCGGTTGACCACCCGAATTGAGAAGTCCTCCGTGAGCAAAGTCGTGAGGCTCGTCATCGCGGAGTTGATTCCAGACGACCGCTTGCACACTCGGCTTGGAGAGAATGACCGGCAGAAAGTGTCGAGTCCATTCGGCTTGTCGCTTTTCACTCCAAGCATCGGGAGAGAGCGTGTCGGGGCGGCGGGCCCCGTTGTCTTCGGCGCTGTCGCTGGGCACGGTTAACGACACCATGAGCGGCACTCCAAGAATGGCCCACCGATCGAGTTGGCGGCTAAACTCCAGGGCATTTCGATGAAGTGTGCCACCGGGATGGTAGCCGAGATTGATTTCCAGCCCGATGCCTGCCAGTCCGACATTGGAGCGGGCTAGTGCGTCTGCAAAATGAAGCGGAATCTCTGTCTCGTGTTGCGAGGCGTACTCGCCCCAAGGTTGGTCGAAGGTCACGACGATGGGAGTTTGGGGATCGAGTTGACGCGCGATCTCGATGGTGCGAATGGTCATACGCATCCGCTGTTCCTGGGACAGGCTGAGTAGCTCGCCGTTGATTAGTCGAGCCGCACATTGCCACACATGGACACGTTGTCGATATCGAGAAATCTTCTCTCGCACATGTTCCATCATCAGAGAGAAGATGGTTTCCTCATCGCCTTCCCACAAATAGAGCCAGTCGGGCACGCTCGCCCGGTCAAATTTCAGTAGCGGGCCACTGCAAATTCTCACGCCGTGGGCCATGCACCAGTCGATCTGGGCGTCGGTTCGAACCCAGTTCTTTGTGCCTTCTTGCACCTCGATGTCGTGCCACGACATGGGGATGACGGCCGTGTTGAACGTCTCCAGGAACATGCGGGCAGAACCCTGGTCGAGTAGCCTGTTGCCCAGGTCGGCACCTAGCAGAGTCGTAAGTTTCGGATTGACCTTCCGCCGGGCCTTGATCACCGCTTCGGAAAAAGTCTTGGCGATGACTGTCGTGAGCGGTAGGGTCCTCGTGAGAGTTTCCTGGGCCAGATCAGCCGCCGTCGGTGAGTCGTGTTGAGCCACCACGGCGCGGGAAAAAAGGGCCACACACTCGTTCACCTTCGCCCGCAGGGCGTCGGGGACCGTGACATCCTGGGCTGTCCATTCGGCCAGCCGGTTGCGCATGCGATTGATGGTGCCGCGAGCCAATTCCACTTCCAGGACATAGGGTTGCTCTCGTTCCATGAGAGTGGCCGTGGAGAGCGTCGTTTCGCCGTAGCCGTCGATCTTCCAGGGGATGTGAAAACAGCCTGAATCGTCCACCCGACGGTCGACGATCAGCTCGGTGTCGTTGGCGGTGACGTGACAGGCCCAAGGGACTTCGTCGCCGCCGGTCAGGTAGGCTTGCTCGATTGCAGAGGATGCAAGCCGTTCTCGGCGGGGAACGAGGAAGCGGATCAATCCCATGGGGCGTTGCCTGTGTCTGTACTGTTGCCTCGGAGCCGACCGAATCGAAATCGGATACAATCGGAGACTCGAATCGCTGCCGAGGAGGATCTCACGGGGGACCGCGCTCTCCCTCGACACAAAGCGGAATTTGCTCCAAAATTCGAGTCTATCCGACCTGAGATGCGCGTTCAACGGACGGGGAACGTGGCGAATCGGCCGCTCGTCCTAGTCAGTCGGTTCGTGCAATTGATATACTCGCTGTCTTGGTCTCCGGATCTTGATTATTCGCCAGCGAGCTTGTCAGAGTGTGTGCCATTGACACGGATTTCCACTGGTTCCAGCTTGCTATTATTTAACTAGTGGCGTTCGACAATTGGCGCCTGGAACTTGGGCAAGGAAAGACACATGGATAGCTCGGTCGTGCTGGAAACGTCGCTCTCCCAATTCCCGGTTCGTCGTGGCAAAGTACGCGATATCTATGATCTGGGTGAACAGCTGTTGTTGGTCAGTACCGACCGAATCAGCGCGTTTGACTGGGTACTGCCCACTGGAATTCCGGATAAGGGCCGTGTGCTCACGCAGCAGAGTCACTTTTGGTTTGATTGGCTTAAGGAGCCGAATCATATTCTCACCTGCGATGTGAGTGAGATGGCACTGCCGGAAACGGTCGATCTCGCGCCGCTCGAAGGTCGCAGTATGTTGGTACGCAAGACGGAAGTCGTGCCGATCGAGTGCGTCGTGCGGGGCTATCTGTCCGGGTCGGGATGGAAGGAGTATCAGCGGTCCTCCTCAGTGTGCGGCATTTCCTTGCCGACGGGGCTCGTGGAAAGCGATCAGCTGGCCGAGCCGATCTTTACGCCGGCGACCAAGGCGGAGGAAGGTCACGACGAGAATATCTCCTTCGACCGGATGGTCGATTTAGTGGGCGCCGAGATCTCCGAGGAACTCCGCCGACGCAGTATCGAAATCTATCGTCGAGGCGCGGAGTATGCCCGTGGCCGAGGCATCATCATCGCGGATACCAAATTTGAATTTGGACGAGTGGGGGACGAATTGATTTTGATCGATGAAGTGCTCACGCCCGACAGTTCGCGATTCTGGCCGGCAGATCAGTACTCACCTGGTCAGGGACAGCCCTCTTACGACAAGCAGTTTGTACGTGACTGGTTGACCGAATCGGGTTGGGATAAGAATAGCGAGCCCCCTGCCCTGCCGGATGAAGTCGTCGCCCGGACTCGCGAGAAATACGTCGAGGCCTACGAGCAGGTCACGGGGCTGAGCTTTCCCTGGAAGTAGTGCCGGGTGAGCCGGTTTCTTGACCGCCAATCTCCTCCCGGTTTCAAATCGTGGCAGTGGATCTTGGCTTCGGACGACGTTTCCCTTTCGAGGCGGCGAAAATGTCGACCTAGGACCCTTCGCCTTGTCGCTGCTAGAATAGGTTCATGGCAGGAAATTCTTTTGGACAAGCGTTTCGGATTACGACCGCCGGCGAAAGCCACGGACCAGGTAATGTGGTCATTATCGACGGCGTTCCTCCGGATATTCCCATCACCGTCGACGATCTAATGGTCGATCTGAATCGCCGACGGCCCGGCCAGAGCAAGATCGTTACGCAACGCGACGAGCCCGATGAGGCGGAGATTCTGTCGGGCATGTTTGAAGGTCGCACGACCGGAACGAGCCTGGCGATCTTGATTCGAAATCGCGATCAGCGAAGTCGTGATTATTCGGATATCAAGGATCTCTATCGGCCGGGGCATGCGGACTATACCTACGAAGCGAAGTACGGCTTTCGCGACTATCGCGGCGGAGGCCGCAGCAGCGCGCGGGAAACCTCGGTCCGCGTGGCGGCCGGCGTGGTAGCCAAGAAGCTCATCGAGCAGGCGTTCGGTGGTCGTGTGCAGGGCTATGTCGTTCAGGTTGGCGAGATCATGGCCCACGTCCCCGATCCCGCCGCGGTCACTTTTCAGGAGGTCGAGCGACTGGGCGACGGAGAGCCAAACATTGTTCGCTGCCCCGATCATGACGCGGCTTCCAAGATGGTCGAGCTGATCGAGGCGATGCGACAGGATCAGGATTCGATTGGGGGTGTCGCCGAGATCGTCGCGACCGGCGTGCCAGCGGGACTGGGCGAGCCGGTGTTCGACAAAATCAAGGCCGATCTGGCGAAAGGGCTATTCAGCCTGCCGGCGGTGCTCGGTGTTGAGTATGGAAACGGATTCTCGTGTGCCACGATGCGCGGGAGTGAGAATAACGATATTCTCACGGCGGCCTCCGAGAAGGAGAGCCAGGATCGAGGGCCGCTCAGTTCGGGTGTCGCCGATGTGAGGGCCAAGAGCAATCGTCATGGTGGAATGCTCGGCGGAATCACTTCCGGAATGCCGATCGTGTTACGAGCCGCCGTGAAGCCAACCAGTAGTCTGCCGCGATCGCAACCGACCGTCGACCGCTCGGGCGGGCCGGCCGAGATTCAGACCAAAGGTCGCCACGATCCTTGCCTACTGCCGCGGTTTGTGCCCATGGCCGAGGCCATGGTGGCGATCGTGCTGGCGGATCATTGGCTGCGTGCCAAGGCTCAATGCCTCGATCTGCCGTAGTCGCGTCAGGCAGTTCGGCGGCTTCCTGGAATTGCTAGCATCGTCAATGGCTAGACATCTCCAGCAATCGGCTGCCGGCTGCAGATTCACCAGTTTGCCTTGTCGGTAGTGCAAACTTCTGAAACAATCGCTGCACGAGCGCGCCACGAACTTCGGCCGCGAATCCTCTCCGCGATGGGAACAAGGATGTTTCCGCTCCACGAACGAACACAACGGACGCTGTGCCGAGTTGTCTTCTTCCCGCTCTGCGTCTTACCGACGCTTTGGGTTGCTTGGTGGTGCGTCTCAATCAACCTAGCTTCTCGCAGCCAAGAACTCGCCCGAGAATGGTCGAGATCGCTGGGACTCGACATCTCCGTTGTGAAGCTCTCCTATCCGCGGCCGGGTGAAACCCGGTTGCACGATGTTCGACTCGTCGATCCGGCTAGCAAGCGGCAAGTCGCCACTTGTCCTTTGTCGACGGTCGTGCATGAAGACGGTACCTGGAAGATCACGCTGCAACGCGTCGACATTCAAGAATCCTCCTTAGTGGCACTCTGGCGAACGATAATCAAGAGTATCGAGGCCCGGTCCGGCAGTGAACCTGGAGCGGTTCGCATTGTTGCTCGTGATGTCTCGATTGAGGGCGGTGAACGTCTATTTCCTTTGACCAAGGTCGTCTGTCAGGTGCGTCCCCATCGATCGGGTCGGGAGCTAACACTTCGACTCCAGCCGCCTCATACGGACGAAGCAGACGCCATTCGCGTGCAGTCCATTCGCGAGGAGAATGCCGACGGGGGGCAAACTCGCTGGCGATTTCTCACCGGTGAGACGGCGATTCCGACGAGGCTGTTGGCCGGAATTTTGCCAGAATGCGTGCACTTGGGCCGGCACTGCGAGATTCAAGGCAGTTTGGGCTGGAGCAGCACAACAGGCTCCAGTTCAGGCGACTTTGCGGGCGTCGTATCCCGCATCGATTTGGCGCGAGTCACCAGCGTTATGGGACTCGGTAAGGTGGATGGTCGGGGGCGGTTGGAAGTTGAATCGGCCCGATTTCAGGGAGCGGCACTGACCAGCTTGAAGGGTAATCTCACATCGGGCAGCGGTTCGATCGATTCGAAATTGCTCCGCCAATTGGACCTTCTCCTGAGTCAAGACAAACACTCCTCCTTTGGTAGCGAAGCGGGAGAGATCGCCTTTGAACAACTGGCGATGGATATCGAGATCGATCAAGACGGTTGGCATCTGAGTGGGACTTGCGACGACGAGCGCGCCGGGGCTCTCTTGGTCGATCGGCATGAAGTGCTACTGCGTCAGACCGCGGAGCAGGCTTCCCGACCGTTGCGACACAGCGATGTCGTGGCTCTGTTTGCCCCTCAGCAAAGTCCTTGGGTGCCGCTGGGCGAGCATACAGGCTGGCTGCTACGGCATCTGCCATGGATGCCGTCCTCGTCGTCCGGCGAGAGAAGTGAGGACGAGGCGGCTTCGCTGGGAGCGGGTCGGACCACGCAACAACGGTAAGGGTGGCTACCAACCGGTCCAGCAGCATCTCTTACGAGTGTGAAACGCATTTTCTGCGAAGGCTACGCCGGGCTCGCGTTCTTGATACGCTTTCCGCCTCGCCGCTTGGGTGGATTCTGGGTCATCGCGTCGTAGCTATTCCACGACTTCTCCGGCCAAAAGGCACCCAGCGCCATGATGGCGAACTGACTTCCCCAGAAGAGGAGGAGCATTTTGAAGCCAGAACTGTCTCCGCTGCCTCCGCCGTAGGAATGCAGGCCAACATTGAGCTCGTTGACACCAAACCATGACCAGGAAGTGACGATGTTGCCGAAGACTGCCATCGTTGCCATGCCACGTTGACGAACCATACCTCCCCAGCGTGCGTGAAGAACGATCGCGTTCCACATGACGATAATCAGGGCTCCATTCTCTTTCGTATCCCAGCCCCAGAATCGTCCCCAAGACTGATCAGCCCAAATCCCGCCCAGCACGGTGCCGATGAAACTTAGCGTCAAGGCGCCACACAAGACGCCATAGATCATTCGAGATAGGATCTTGGAAAGGTCTTTGTCGAGCGCCGGGGTGAAAATGCCGAGAAATAGGTAGGCGATACCCAAGCCTCCGGCAACAAAGGTTGCAGCATATCCAATGGCAACCGTCGTGACGTGGGTGGCCAACCAGAAATTGGTATCGAGTACCGCCCTGAGAACTTCCAAGTTGTCGCCGCCGTCGCCGGCAGCGTCAAGATTTTGGGCAATAATTAGTGACAGGAAGCTGATAATGCATGCGACTGTCAGGCCGATGCTATTGCGATAGATCCGCTCCAGCAGCAACCCGGTGATGATCGCGATCCAGCCGACAAAGACTGCCGACGAATAGAGATTGGTCACAAACACAAGCGGACGCCCATCGAGATACATCCTCGCTCCGAGTCCAGCGGTGTGAACAAACAGAGACAAACAGGCGAGCATCAGGGCAGCTCGTAGCAGCGGTTCGCGCCAACCAAACCAACTTCCAATGACCAGTACTAAGGCCAGGATGGATAAGACAATACACTGCATGAACGGTTGAAACCGATTCATGAAGACTTCAACAGAAAACCGATTCTCAACGGACAACGGGGTCTCGCCGATAGCGGCCTGAAATGCGGCGACAGCCTTGTTGAATTGTTCCGAGTCTTCCGCGCGGAAAGCCTTCTGCATATCCCAAAACAAGTTGAGCCATTGGCTGTCGGGCGAAGCGGTGACCGCTCTTTCGACGAACTCGAGAGGCGAAATTTCACCCTGTCGCAGGGCGAGTTCATCTGGATCGCTTCTCGAGGTAATCTTGGGGGTAATCGCCTTGAGCATCAATTCTGTTGGGTTTCCCCAGTCGGATTCGTCGTCGGCAGCTGGGAAGAGACGGGGCATCCCCCTCTTGTTTGAAGACATCTGGTCCACCCCATAGACCGCACCGAGAAGCCAAACCTGGAGTCCCTTAGGGTCTAGGCTGTCCTCTTGAGTGGGAAGCCAGTTGATATGTCGGATGTAACGATATTGGGATTGCTTGCGGTACAAGTCCATTGCCTGTTCGTCCGCGATCGTTACCTCCTTGTATCCATCCGTCTGCTGGTTCTTCCGCAGAGTGACGTTGTCACTCTGCGTCTTATGCGCGCGACGGGCCCACTCATTGACGGTTTCCAATTTCTCGCTGCGGAGCATGCCGTACGTCGACTTGGCATCGGGAATAGAGGTCAGCGAGAATCGGAGACCCGCCCGAGCTTCCAATCCAAGGCTGTCTTGAATTTCATCATTGGGGATGCGGAACACGCTGAGATCTCGTCCCTGCTGTTTCCCGAAGAGAACTTCGGCCAGCCAACGTGTGGCAGGTTGCTTCCTGCCTTGCTCGTCCTCGTAGGTTGTCTTATGTGAGATGCAGAAGAGTGAATTGCGAGCCAGAGTATCGAGCGGTTTGACTCGACCACCGACCTGGACTGGCAAACGCCCAAAAGCGTCCCAATCAAAACCGTCGTGGCTGGGCGTTGGCCGAAAGGCGACGGTTGCCAAATAGATTGAAGCCAAGGCTAGGATTGCCCAAGGAAAATACCGGGAGAATGATCTCATTTTAGTAGCTCCCGTTTGAGAAACTTGGCTAAGCTCTGAGAGAAATGGATCACCAGGCCGAGCGAAACCATAACGCACGAGATATAGGGCATCAGCCAGCCAGGGTTCTTAACCACGGTCAATACGGTGCCAGTCTCGTCGCGTTTGAATGACGCCTGGAAGAAAGTCTCCCCTGCATATCGCAGTGGATGATTCATCCAGATCAATACCTCGCGATCTTCACCGCGCGATGGATCAATAAGTTGCACGTTGCTGGAGAAGTTCTTGGGGATCTCGGTCCCATCGTACTTGTCGTGTTTGAAGTCATGAAGGTAGAGGCGGTAAGGTTTGTAATAACGCCGATAGCGGAGATAGAATCGATATTCTTTGCCGTCATGCTTCAATACTTGTGGTGTGACATCCCAGTCGGAGTGAGCGAGGATGCCGTAAAAGCAAGAGACAAGGCAGGTCCCAAGCCGCGTATCGCTGCCTTTCTTGCGAATCGAGAGATAAGCCGAAGGAACGTCGACTTCCTGGTTGGGATCGGTGCCTTTTACCACAGGTCTGAATCGGGCATCGTCGTAAAGGCCTTCTCCAAAGGTCGCGCGGGCACCGGCCTTCGTCTTCCGTGTTACCACGTGAGAATTTTCAAAGAAATCGTCCACGACAATATCAAATGGCAACGATTCGTGTTCAATTCTATTCCCCGACCAAAGCATCGCCTCGGGAATAACGACCACATTATCTTGCTTCGAGTCAACTGCAGAAATGACTGCAAGTTCTGCCTCTCGAGTGTCGTAGACAAAGTTGGATGAGTTCCCTTCGTCGATATTCATCGTCGCTTCCACAGCGAGTTGCGCCGTAACCAATTCCGACAAGAGCAGAACAATCAATCCCGAGTGAATCAGCAAGATTCCTGCGCGAAAGCGAAAGCGAAGCGCATGAGCGGTGATCAGATTCACAAGCAACAAGAACCCGATCGTGAAACCGCCGGGATAGGGGAATCCGCCCGGAATCGTCGTGTATCGAGAACTGAGCGAATTGAAAACTTGAAACGGAACCCAGACGACAAATGCCCGGAAGTACTTTGAGACGATATGCCAAATGCCCCCGTCGACTTGGGCAAGAGAACCAAAGAAGACGAGCATCATGCCCAAGAACAACAGCACAACGGTGAGCCGTAGCGAGGCAAGGGCCTGGAAGAATAAGCGGATCGGGCCGGGTTGAGAACGCTTGCGCGGCGCGGTGCCAGCGAAATCCTTTGCCGGCCCAAAGGGATCCTTGGCGAGCGTGTCGGTTGCTTCGGCCATCATGGTTCTCGTGTTCTGTCGCGAAGTGCCCACGCCGTTACCGCATCCGCATGGGTACCTGCATGGGAGGTGCCTGTTACTCTCGACTAATTCCCGCTAGCTCGTTTCCGGGTCCAACTCCGACGGAGCTGGTGGAATGGAACGGGGGCATGCCCCCAGGGGTGGCAGGTTGTCTGCCCTCAATATCTATGCGTGTGATTTCAGTATCGCCCAGCATCTGTTTGCGGGTCGCACGACCGAGTTGATGCTCCTTGATTTTCGCCAGTCCGAGTTGACCACGATAACGATTGACGTTGGCCAAAACGTCTCCACCAGCCGGTCCGAGCGAGGTAATCACGACCTCCAGGCTGTCGGGTTCGTCGTTTACCTGGAAGGTGGCGTGGCGTCGAAATCCGCGAACTTCTCTCTTGTCGCTCACTTTCCAGGCCGCCGGCTTGTCCCACTCGATGGGTGTATCCTCATTTTCCGAGAATCGTAGCGAGGCCACAAAGGCGTCGAAATCGGCAACACATTTTTCGATTTCCTCGCGTGGGCCTTGCAGGCGAACGAACCAGGTGCGATCGGGCTGAGGTATCAGAGCCGCCATCAGTCGGTAGGGGGCACGCGGTCGCTCGACGGTGTACTGCGTAATCTGAGGGTCAGCACACCCCGCTGCGAGGAGTCCCACGGCAATCGCTGCAAGTAGAAAGCGGCGTCGAATGTTCGGCATCGGATGGCCTTTTCGCGGACGAGGTCCATGTTGCCAGGACAACGTCTTGCCGAAGTTGCTTTACAAGATCGAGTCGAGGAGGGAATCGGCTGGCCTCAGACGCCGAGCATTCGCAGCGGCAATTCGGGGCCAAGGGGGTGGGGATGTGCGTGTGTCGCGCGGGCGACAACGCATGCCTCTATTATACGGCATGATGCGCACGAGGGTAGAGTGACCGTGGACGGCGGAAAGCTATACGCAGACAGTGCTTCCGCCGATAAGTAGGGTCGCGCGGGTGGTTTGTGCCCGCGATGGGAGGCTCAGGCGCTGTCGGCAGACGCGTGATTCGGTTACAGCTCGCAGGGGCGATTATCGATAGATGGTCGTCAATGTTTCTGTCCAGCCGACCACCGGCACGTCGGGCGCTACGAGAAACACCTCGGCTCGTCGATTCTTTTGCCGGTTCGCGGGGGTCGAGTTGGCCGCGATCGGCTGATGCGATCCAAAACCGGCGACGCCCATGCGACTGGAATCGACACCGTGGGCGCGAAGGAAGTCGGCCACGCGCTGCGCGCGTCCGGTACTCAGATGCCAATTATTGGGAAAGATGTCGCGCGTTTCCGCTCCGGCGATACGACGATTGTCGGTGTGGCCGGTGATCATCAATCTCAGGTTGCTGGCCTCGGATGACTTCATGATGGTGGCGAACTCGGCCAGCATCTTTCGCGCATCGGGAGCCAACTCGGCCTCGCCTTCATTGAACAGTACGTCTCGGTCGAGCTTGCTGATGCCGGATGTGGGATCGTAATGCAGACTGGGGTACTTTCTCGACAGTTTTTCCAGCTGATCGCCGATGCTCGAATTGGCTTGGGCCGAGGGGCGGCCAAATCGACGATAGAGGCGGCTTCGCTCGTTCTCGTAGTTGGCGAGTCGATCTTCGGTGGCGCGCAGCTGAGCGTCCAAACTGGCGAGTTCTTCCTCGGCGCGCCCCAGTTGGTCCGCGGTCTTACGATTGTGGGCGTCGAGATTGACGAGCTCCGACTCGAGAGCTTGATTTTTCTCGGTCAACTCGCGATGACTCTCCGTGCACTTTGATAAACGAGAGCCAGGCCCGAAGCAGCAGCCGGTTGACGCCAATATAGCGAGAACGGCCAAGGCGATTGAGGGGAAGCGTTGATGAGCCATGATTCGACTCCTTTCGAATCCGTAGTAATTGAATGTTGTTGTTGGCTATCGCGCTGTTAAGTTCGCGAAGCAAGGAGAGGCCAGCAATCCGTTGCCAGGCATCTCGGGATCGTTTGTATTCTATGCAACAAAAAAAGCGGTCTAGGAGGCGGTTGCTATCTCTCAACAGGCGGCTATTTGCCTGAGAACATATCGATGATCCAGTCCATCAAGGAGCTATTGACTGGATACGACTGATCCCAACTCCAAATGTTGCGGACCATATCGAACATCATGATGCCGCAAAGTCCGAGCACCAAGATGCAAACCATCAAACTCAGTACGTTCCAAATGGAATAGGGGGCTTCGGGAAGCGAGGGGGATACGAAGGCGGCTGCCGCCGGTTGGGAAACGACTCCCAAGTCGGGCGCCGCGGGTTCCTCGCCCGCCGTGTCAGGTTCGAGCATCGCGGCTGCATCGCCAGCAAAGGCACCACCAATCATTGTGGCAGCTTCCGGGTCGAAAGCTTCTTCGGCGTCGAGTGCGATTACCTGCGATCCGCTTTCCGATGCGTCTTCGGCTTCCTCCTCAATATTCAAATCGAAATCGCGTTGCGGTTCTCCCGAAATCGACGAACCCTCTCCGTCGTCGCCCAGGGTCAACATGTCGCCTTCGTCAAGCATCAATGGTTCGCTGCTGACGATGGAAGATCCACCCAGCTCCAAGGGAACCTCTTCCAGCGAAAGCCCGCTGTCGGACGGATCCATCAGCGAAATACCACTGTCTCCAGGACGCGAAGTAACATCACTTCCGGAGGAACCTTCGGAGAGGACCAAGTCATCGTCGCCGCTCAGGTCGACCGCATCTTCCGTTTCGGTGGCGTCGTCATCGACCAGTGAAAGATCACTTTCACCGGTCAGACTCAGCTCGTCCCCTGAACCCTCGGCATCGTCCGTCGGGCCAGCTGGGGCCGTACTGTCGGTTGTGCCGTCGAAGTCCAACTCGAGTGAGTCAAGTTCCTCAAATTGTAGACCCAATTCCGAGGCCGGTTCGCCACCGCCCAGGACATCGGAACCGCCGGCCAGTCGAACGTCGCTCATCGGACCGGGCTCGTCGCGGGCCGAGGACTGGGAGTCATCCGCTCCTAAACCAATGTCGCTGTCGGCGAGCGACAAATCGCTCTGCCCGGCATCTTTGTTGGAAGTGTCACCAATGATCGTACTCGGCGAGCCGGTCTGCTTCATGGCTCCCAACTCGCGTTCGCTGAGTAGCACGCTTCCCTCGTCTTCACTCGGCTCCTCCAGAGCGATCTCATCATCGGCGGAATCGTCCGGGCTGGTGGCCGCCTTTTCAGCCAAGGTCTGCGCGACACTTTCAATGTCGTCGATCTTGAATTTCCATGTCGGGCCATCTCGATAGCCGCGGATCTCGTTTCGTCCGCGCATCTCATTCAAAGCTTCGGCAGTGATGCCAAGCTTCTCAGCTGTCTCTTCAAGATCGTAAAACTTCTTCGCCATCGTCCGGCTCCACTCTGTCACACTCGCCATCGACGCACTACCCTGCACGAGTCACTGCAGTTTCGTCGGCCGGCTTGTGACGGACGACCTAATCCTGCATGAGCACGTTGCGAATTTCTTCAGGTAGTGGCGCCTTTCCGTTGAACTGGGTCATTTGTAGGTCCCAGTGAATGTTGCGGACGCTCTTCAACGCGATCTCTCCGCTCGTCGGACTGATGTGATACACACTGACCACACGAGCCCGAGGATCAATAACCGTAACCTGCTGCTTGCCGTCGGCAAGCTGCGCGGAAAGGGCAATCAATTCTTGATTGCCGCTCTGGGTTGATCCCTGTTGAGCCAGGACCGGGCTGGAGAGCGTCGGCGACCCCCAGGTCGCCATCACCAGACCTACACCAACGAGGACACCGATTGCCATTTGCTTCATGACTGGCAACTCCAATTCAACGTAGAACAGGAGATCGAGCCTCTAGATATATTCTAAAAGCCCGAATTCTCCCTTCAAGGATTTTGGCCCATGTTTTACGACGAACCTTGAAACTTGGGGCCGCCTGCAGCGGCAGCCCTCTCTAGGGCTGAGACCGGCTGAAGGGCCGATCGCAGCGGTATTTCCGGTATTTTTGGGGAGAGCGACGCGACGAATGAACCGATCGCCCGATCGGGAAAAAAGCCCTGAAAATGGGGCGGAAGTGTATCGAACCGCCTCGAAACCGACAAGCCCAGGTCGGGAATTGAGCCGAGAAGAGAGTTTCGCAGCGAAGGCAATGCTAGTGCGAAAGCGATCCAGAAGGGAGCCAGGCGAGACCAAAGCCGGCGGGTGGCGGAGAAATAGTGTCAAAAAAATAACAGCCTGGTATGGCGATTCGCCACACCAGGCTGCTGGTCCCCCCTGGGAATATCGCTGGACTCTGACCCTCATGCGCCCCTGCTGGGGCCGCAAAGTCCAAGGCTCGCTCCGTCGATTGCCCCGATCCTGCCCGATCGACAACGAAGCGTGCCCTGTCCCTTGAGTGTTCATCGCCGGTGACTACTGGCGATGTGCAACCAAGTATCGGCACGGACCTGGGCAGACTTTGGCAATCTTTGCCGGTTAGGAAATATTTGCCGATTGCATCGATTACCAGCGGTCTCGCATCGTCGTTTCGGCCTCTCCCGGTGACGCCGCCGTTTCATACTCTCGGAATGGTCACTCGACCGAGAATCAGCGTTTCGCTGCTATTTCGTCTTTGCTTTTCCACATTCCAGCCAGAACGCTAGCGAAGTCTGTCCAACTGACTGGGCCAGCTGGTGTTCCAAAACGTGGAATTCGGCTCATTAAACTGTAACGATTATACCGATTTTACCGGTTAGGCGATGATCGCATGGGGTCGGTCTGCGCCAGCGGGTCTTCTGTCGTCAGCCGGATGGATGCCGCGAGCGAGTTCAGAAACATGGAAGGAAGAATCGCGTGTCATCAAATTTGACCAAATCGTGGGACGGAATTTCCTCGGCAATCCTTCGACAACCGCTGCTCTGGGGTGGACTGGCAACCGCTCTGTTCTATGTCGCGGTTGGGTCGGGAACCTTGGAACATGAACTTGTCACGCGCTACTTTGCCAGCCATCCGGTCGAGTACGTTGCGACCACGATGTTCTTCGTCGGCATGGCGGCACTCCTGCTGAGATACATGCATGTGCTTGGCCAGTCTCGCCTGCCCAAAGAGCCCCTGTTGGGCCCGAACAGCCACGAGCCGATGGAAGCCAGTGGGGCAAGCGAGCTGTTGCAGACGCTCGATCAACAGCGCCGTGGTGTCCGTTCGAGTCTTCTGGGTCGCCGGTTGCGCGACGTGTTGGAGTACATCCGTGTCAAGCGCTCGTCAGGCGACTACGAAGATCACTTACATCATTTGGCCGATACCGCGGAGTCGGAGTCCCAGCGCAGCTATTCACTGGTGCGGATCATCACGTCTACGATTCCGATTCTCGGTTTTCTGGGAACGGTTATCGGTCTCACCAAGGCGGTCGCTGAACTGGCCACACAAGTTGGCGAGGTGGGACTCGAAGCGGCGATTAATTCCGTCGTGTCAGGTCTGAGTGTGGCGTTCGATACAACTGCCCTAGCCCTGGGGCTTTCGATTATTCTGATGTTTGTCATGCATTTCGTTAACCGCCGCGAGTCGCAGCTATTGTCCGACGTCGAGCAACGGGCTCACGATGAACTGGTAGGCAGGTTTCTCGTCGATCCGACGGCCAACGATCCACAATTGCTCGCAGTACGACGTATGTGCGAACAAGTGGTTCACGCGGCCGACGGTCTGGTTCGTCAGCAGTCCCAGTTGTGGGAGTCCACGATCGATGCCGCGCATCAGCGTTGGAGTACGCTATCGATCACGACAGAAAAACAGCTTGAGACAGCCCTGAGTCGCGCATTGCAGACGAGCTACGAGTCCCACACCAAACACCTCGAAGAAAACGCGACCCAAGTGTCGCAGCGGGGAGCCGAGCAATGGGATCGAGCGATCGAAACTCTGGAGAGGTCGACCCAGCAAATCCAGTCCCAGCAGGGTGAACTGCAGCGTCAAGGTGAAGTCATGCTGCAGGCGGTCGACGCGACGGGACGCGTACTTAAACTGGAAGACGCACTCAACAAGAATCTTGGCACACTTGCCGAGTCGCATGATTTTGAACAAACCGTGATGAGTCTGGCGGCGGCGATCAACCTGTTGAGCACTAAATTGGGACAGAAGTCGAGCACTGAGACGGGACTCTTCCAAAACGAGTCGCACCAGGGACACGCAGCATGAAACGGTCCAAACGGTCGACGCCGACCGAACGCATCGCGCTGTTTCCGTTCCTGGCCGTGCTGATTTGCACGATGGGCGCGCTATTGGTCTTGCTAGTGATTATGTCGCAGCATGCCCAGGCCAAGGCGACGCAAGAGCGGGCCCAAAAGACCAGCGAAGCGGAAGCCGATGCGGATCGCACCTTGGAAGATCTGCAGATGTGGATTGAGCAGTGGAAGGGGATGCGCGCCAATACCGAAGAAGACTTGGCCGATCGACGTACGAAACTCTCGCATATCGAAAATCATATGCGACAGCTGCGAGCCCGACTTGACGAAATCAAAGCGGCCAGGACCGAGCTGGCCAAGAACGGTATCGGTGAAACAAGCCAACTGGACAAGTTGCGACAAGAACAGCAACGAGTCCGCGCTGAATTGGCCGCGGCCAAGCAACAACTTGAGGAGCTCAAGCAGCAGGCCGTTAAGCAAGTCTCTTACGCCATCATTCCTTACAAAGGCCCTCACGAGACACTTCGTCGTCCCATCTATATCGAGTGCCGTCAGGATGCCGTCATTTTGCAGCCGGAAGGGATTCGACTCGACGAACGTGACTTCGTGCCGCCGCTGGGACCCGCGAATCCGCTTGTCTCAGCGATTCGCGCCGCCAGCGCCCATTGGCAGGGTCTGGCAGCCGCGGGGCAAGATGTGGGTCGGCCGTATCCACTGCTCCTAGTGAGGCCGGATGGAATTGAAGCGTATTACGCGGCCCGATCGGCTATGAAGAGATGGGAAACCGACTTTGGCTACGAACTGGTGGGGGATGACTGGGATCTGAGCTTTACCCCGCCCGATGCCCGGCTGGCTGCATCCGCACAACAGGCGGTCGAGGCCGCTCGTCGTCGACGGGCCGGACGCGGAGGCGGTGGATTGGGAGGTCTCGGAGGTCGCCGGGAAGGATATCGTTCGGGGCAAGCTCACCGATTGGCACGGGGTCTGGGAACTCGCGACGGGGAGTTCGCCGAGGCCGAGGAAGGCGACCTTTCGCACGGCTTTGGTCGTAAGAAACCCGCCAAGACTCAATCTGAAACGTCGGCCACGAGCACCGCCAGTGGCGTTCCATCGGCTCCTCCTTCGGCAGAAGGTGCACAAGAAGCCGAGGGCGCCAATGTTGAAAGCATCGCCGAAACACGAGGCAAGGACTGGGCTTCTCCCGCGGCCAGCAAAGGGCTGATTCCGATGACGCGGACTATGAGTATTCAGATTGCGGCAGATCGATTGCTGATTTACCCGCAAGATCCGTCTGGCTTGCCGAGTACCGTTATGATGCCCGACTCCACGTCCGACGGCGTGGAGGAATTCGTTTCCGAAGTTTGGGAGGAAATGAAGAGCTGGGGAAGCGCTGGGCGCGGCATGTATTGGCGGCCCGAGATCAACCTACAGGTTCTTCCAGGCGGAGAGCGTCGCGCGTACGAGTTGCAAATTCTGCTGAAGGATAGCGGTTTGGATTTGGCGCCGCCCACGAGATGATCGGTATCGATCGAATAAGAAAGAACAGAAGTGAACCAGCGGTCAGAATTCTTCTAGCCCTCTGATGGATCGGGAGCAGAAAACCTCCGATGCGACGTCGCTCGAATACCAACGAAGAAAGCCAGGACTACGATTCCTTTCTGGATATCGTAGCGAATATCGTCGGAATCCTTGTCATTCTGGTGGTGGTTGTCACGGCGCGCGCTCGACAAGTTCCGGAGATGTCGATTTCGGCCGGGCCATCGCGGGCGGAAGAGATTAAATTGGCTCTGCGGGAATCCACTTCTCTTGAGGCCGATGTGAAATCGATGGATGGCGCTCTTCAGCACTTGGAGCAAGAGCTGGAGAATCGGGTCACCGAACGAAACTATATGGCGACGCTCGTCGCGGCAGCTGAAGACCAGATTGCCCGAGAGCGGGAGCAGCTAGATGGCCAAGACCAAGAGGAATACGATCTGCGAAATCAGCTAGCCATGGAAACCGCCCAGTTGGAGCGAACTCGACAGACTCTCGATTCCGCGGCTAATTCGCCCACGAGTGTGATACAGCTGGAAAGTTACCCCACGCCGCTCGGCAAGACGGTCTTTGGAAAAGAGGTTCACTTCCGACTCCTGGAGGGACGCATTGCTTATGTGCCTGTGGAGGAATTGATTGAAGAGGTCAAAGGTGACGGACGGGCCCGTCTTTGGAAACTGGACGGGGAACTGACCGAAGTCACGGAAACAGCCGGTCCGATCGACGGATTTCGAATTCGATACACGATGGAGCGGGTTGAGATCCCGGTCGAGCAGCGCATCAAGACTGGACGAACTGGACATATTGTTCAACTCAAGAGTTTTGAATTGGTTCCGGTTGGCCGCCAGCTTGGTGAACCGGTGGAGAGGGCCTACCAACCGGGCAGTCGATTCCAGCGAACCTTGGCAGAACTCGACAAGCAGCGGACTACCGTGACTCTTTGGGTGTACCCCGACAGCTTTGCGAGTTTTCGTATGCTGAAAAAATTCCTGTTTGAGCAAGGCTACGCGACCGCGGCGAGACCCCTGGTGCCAGGGGTACTGATCGGCGGCTCGCCGCGAGGGACCCGTTCCAGTGCTGAATAGAGTTGCGTCAGGCGAGCAATTCTCGAAGACGCTATCCGAAAAACTCAGCCACAAAGCGTCGCAGCAGTTCTTCGGTCTCGGGCGTGTCCTGAAGCGTGTCTCTAAATTCCTCAATCGAGACGCCGGCGATCTTGTCGACATACTCGGGATACTGCGTCAGGCGACCGAGCAAATTCTCGCGGTTCAATTCTGGATGGAACTGCGTGCAGTAGATCGGTTTGTCGGCAAAACAGTATGCCTGGTTCTCTACTCGATCGGTGGAAGCCAGCAGCACGGCATCCGTCGGGAGTTGGTCGACTCGATCGGCATGTCCCATTTGGGCGTGAAATGTTTTCCCCAGAGAAGAGAATATCTTGTCCTCTCGTCCCGCATCGGTAAGCTTCAGTTGACGCGTGCCCACCTCCGCCCGATCGAGATCATGAACCACGGTCCCTCCCATGGCTCTGGCCATGGCCTGAAATCCCCAGCAGGAGGCGAACGTTGGTTTCGACTGCTGATGGAGTCGGCGGAACAGGTCCAGGATTGGTTCAATCCAAGCCTCGGTGCTGGTGGCCGAGTAGTCACCGCTGCCGCCGAGCATGGTCATGTCGTACTCGGCCAATTCGTGGTCGCTGGGTACCGAACTGAGAATGTCCCAGGTTGAGATCTGGGACGGCTCGCAACGCATCGCTCGCGCAAAACAGCCAACTTCCTGCTCGCGCATGGGATCATCAGGATTACGTATTTGCATCAGAAGAAAGCGAAGATTGGCGGTCATGGTTGCCCAAACAGTGTGTGGAGAGTTGCAAGCAGTCGGTCGCCAACTCTCAAGTGGCCGTGGCTAGTTCAATTCCATAAGCGGCGGCTTCCATGACCTGATCCAGTTCTTCGAGCGACATCGCCAGTGGTGGCATGACAACAACCACGTCGCCCAGCGGACGAAGCCAAACGCCCTTCTCCATGGCGTGTTGACAGACTCTAGCCCCGCGTCGGTCTTGCCAGTCGAACGGACGTTGCGTCGCGCGGTCCTGGACCAGCTCCATTCCGATCATCATACCCTTCTGTCTCACACTGCCAACGTGCGGATGCTCGGCGATGCTGATCAGGTGCTGTTCCAGCCGTGCGATTTTCTTCGCCAGGCCCTCCAGAGTTTGCTCTTCGTCAAAGACGTCGAGTGTGGCCAGGGCGGCCGCGGCCGCCAGCGGGTTGCCTCCATAGGTATGCCCGTGGAAGAAGCTTCTTAGCTCCGCATACTTTCCCAGAAAGGCTTCGTACACTCGGTCCGAGGCGAGCGTGGCCGACATGGCGAGATAGCCGCCGGTCAGGCCCTTGGCAACGCACATCAAGTCGGGAGAGACGCTTTCTTGTTCACAGGCGAACATGGTCCCGGTTCGGCCAAATCCGGTTGCCACCTCATCGGCAATCAACAGGACATTGTATTTCTCCGTGAGTTCACGAACTTTCCGGAGGTAGCCGGCCGGTTGCATGATCATGCCGGCGGCGCCTTGCACCAGCGGCTCGATGACCATGGCGGCAATTTGCTCGTGATTCTCGGCCAGTAGTTGTTCGAGTTGACCGATGTAATGATCGCACGCTTCGTCCGCCAAGACTCCTTCGGGCAAGCGATAGGTGTCGGGAGCGGGTAGACGAATCACCTCAAACAGCAGCGGGCTGAAGATGGAATGGAACAGATCGATGCCACCAAGACTAACACTACCGATGGTATCGCCATGATAGGCCTGGCCCAGGGCCACAAACTTGTTCTTATTAGGTTGAGGGTTTTCGCACTGCTGCCAGTACTGAAATGCCATCTTGAGCGCGACTTCGACCGATGCCGCACCATCTCCAGCGTAAAAGACGTGAGCCAGTCCCTCGGGGGCCATGTCGACCAGTCGTTTCGATAGTTCGATGGTCGTGGTGTTGGACGAGCCAAGTGAAGTGCAGTGGGCAATCTTGTCGAGTTGCGCTCTTATCGCGGCATCGATTTTCGGATGGCGATGGCCGTGGACGTTACACCACAGGCTGCTCACTCCGTCGAGTAGCCGTCGACCATCGACATCGATAAGTGTACAACCCTCGGCGCGATCGATGATCAGCGGTTCGTATTCCGCCATCTGCGTAAAACCGTGCCAGACGATTTCGCGATCCCACGTTTCGTATTCTTGTCGCGATGGCGTCATCGGAGACACACCGAAAGGGAGGTCTGAGGGGCTGGGGCGAAAATCGAGCGGCGCGGTTCTTCACTCGTATGAGAAGGCGAAGGGCTACCACTTCACGACGATGGGGGTGTCGACGCTAACGCCGAGCATGATCTTGGCACTGTCGCCAACGATGGCCAGTTCGAGGTTCCCGCTCGATCCGATGAGTGCGACCAGCGTCATCTCAGGTTGATCGCCGTATGTCTTGAAAATGCCACGCGTTTCGTGTTCGTCGCACGTGATCTCGACGCGCTCATCGGTCGGCGCATCGGCCAGCATCTCCTCGGTGATGCTGGAAATCAAATTGCCGAACGAGTCGATCGAGGTGATCGCTCCTTCAATCTTTCCGGGCACAATCCGGACCTCCGGCCAATCGATACGTTCTAAATCGTCACGAGGAGAACCGAGATTTTCTGGAGACACGCCCAGGCTGAGGTGCGCTGCGACCGGAGCCATGATGTCGCGACCGTGAAACGTGGTCGAGACCTCCGGCAACCAATAATCTCGGTTCCCAATGGCAATTATTCTATCGGGAGCCCCACGGCGGGCCAAGGCGGTCAGAAGACCATTGTCGGGGGCGATGTAATGCCGCCCGGCAAAGGCCGTGTACAAGATTTCCCGGTCGGTTCCGACCCCCGGGTCGACGACGGCGACATGGATGGAGTTGGCCGGAAAGCGGATCGTGGTTTCCGCCAGGGCGATCGCACCGGCGCGAATATCCTGAGGCGGAACGTCGTGGGTCACATCGACAATGGCTGCCTCGGGATTGATGGAGAGAATCACCCCCTTCATGGCTGCCACGTAGGGACTGCCGCTTCCAAAATCAGTCGTAAGCGTGATGATCGCGCCGGGCATATGAATATTCTAGCGCCTAACGTGATCGAGGCCTAGCGATCGTGTCTCGCCTGCAACGAATCTTATGGGATCAGGAGTTGGAGGCCGGCTTGCTTCCCTATCAAAGTGGAGAAGGGCGATTCGATTTTCGCGGACGGCAATGGTGTATCGGCGTCGGATGGCGAAATGGTGTAGCCGGGGCGCTCTGCGTAATGCCAGGCAGGGATGAGATCGGTCGACGTTTCGGTGGCTAAGACTTCGACGCAATATCGATACAGATTTCACGAACCCGTGATGGATTGACATTCGGATTCTTCTGTTTCGCCTGGCCGATGAGCGCGCCGGCCGCTTTGAGATTGCCGGACTGAATGTCGGCCACAATCTTGGGGTTGGACTCGATGAGTTGATGGCAGAGATCCATCAGCTCCGAGTCGTCGACTTCCGCGATGCCGAGTTTCGTCATGGCCTCGGTGACTGATCCGCCGCTCTCGATCATTTCGCCGAGCACCTCCCTGCCCCGACTGGTATCGAGCTGGCCCCCTTTTACCTTCCCCAAGAGTTCGGAAAGTGCCAGAGGGCGCACCGCGAATTCCGATACGGCAATTTCTTGTTCATTGAGGTGACGTAGTACATCCTGTTGGACCCAGTTGCTGGCCAGCTTGCCATCACCGCACGACTCAGCTAACTCGATGTAATAGTCGACCAGTTCACGACCCTGATTGACTAGCACGTCGCTGTCGTAGGGTTTGATGCCATAGGTTTCTTCGAGCCGGCTTCGCAGTGCCGCGGGGAATTCCCCCAGCTCGCTACGTACGGCTTCAATTTCCGTATCCGTGACCACGACCGGCACCAAGTCAGGATCGGGGAAATAGCGGTAATCGCTCGATTCCTCTTTGCTGCGTTGGGCCCTGGTAACTTGAGCCGACTCGTCCCAACCCCGCGTCTGTTTGGGGACATCTCCGATTCTCTGGCCGGTCTCCTGCCAAACCTCCCACTGTCGATCGGCTTCATAGGCGAGCGCTCTTTCGACGGCCCGGAAGCTGTTCATGTTCTTGACTTCCACAATCGGCGTCGCGATCGGCTCGTCGTCTGTGGAGTCGTCATCGGGGATGTGCAGATTCACGTTGGCGTCGACGCGGAGACTGCCTTCCTGCATGTTGCAGTCGGATACACCGAGGTACGTGAGCAGCAGTTTCAGTTCGTCTAGATAGGCCTTGGCCTCGAGCGGAGAATACATCTCCGGCTCACTGACGATTTCCAAGAGCGGCGTTCCGCAGCGATTCAGATCGATCCGTGTATCGGCGGTACCAGCTTGCTCATCGTGAATGCTCTTGCCGGCGTCTTCTTCCAGGTGAGCCCGGATGATGCCGACTCGCTTTGCTGCAAACTGATCCTTCGGGTCGCTGATGGCCAGGTAACCGTTCTGCGACATCGGCAGATCGAATTGACTAATCTGATAGCCCTTGGGGAGATCAGGATAGTAATACTGTTTGCGGTCCCACTTGGTGAACTTGGGGATTTCGCAGTTAAGGGCGAGCGCCACTTTCATCGAGAGTTGATAGGCATGACGATTGAGCACTGGCAGCGCGCCGGGGGTTCCGGTGCAGACAGGGCACGTCTGAGTGTTGGGCGGCGCTCCAAATTTTGTGCTACATCGACAGAACAGCTTGCTCTCGGTGGCCAACTGGACGTGGACCTCAAGGCCGATCACCATCTTGTAAGGCTGCGATGTCATCGTGTCGTCAATTGCGATTAATCTATTACGTCGTGGACAGCTCGGGACGGCGGGTCTGCCAGTCGGTGGCGTTCTGGAACATGTAGGCGGCCCTTAGCAGTCGCTCTTCTTCTAGCGGAGCCGCTTGTAGATGCAGGCCAATCGGAAGGCCAGCGGAACTCTCGCCGCAGGGAACCGATATTCCGGGAATACCAGCCAGATTGGCGCCCACGGTAAACAGATCGGTAAGGTACAAGCCGAGCGGATCGTTCTTGTAGTGTCCTAGCGGGGCCGCCGGAGAGGCCGTGACCGGACCAAGCAGCACGTCGACCTGCTTGAAGGCGGCAAGGTAATCGTTCACGATCAGCCGCCGAACCTTGAGCGCTTTGAGGTAGTAGGCGTCGTAGTAGCCGGAACTGAGCGCGTAAGTTCCGAGCATGATACGTCGCTTCACTTCGGCGCCAAAACCTTCGCTTCTCGTCTTGCGGTACATGCGAATCAATGGACCGTCGAGCTTTGCTTCCGCCTCTTCGTCGGTCATCGCGGCCCGCTCGGCTGCCAACTCTTCGTACATCGCCTTCTCGTCCGTCCGATACCCGAAGTGGGCTCCGTCGTAGCGGGCCAGGTTGCTGGAAGCCTCGCTCGGCGCGATGACGTAGTATGTGGCGATTCCATATTGACTATGAGGTAACGAGACCTCTTGGATTTTGGCACCGAGCGATTCGTAGACCCGCGCAGCCTCGCGAACGGCCGCCGCGACATCAGGATCTAGTTCCTTCTCAAAGTAGTCGGTCACCAAGCCAACGGTCAGGCCATCGAGCGGCTGAGAGAGGTTCTCAGTGTAATGCGGTGTGGCAGTATTGATGGAGGTCGAATCGAGCGGGTCGTGCCCAGCCAGTGTTTCAAGCAAGAGGGCGGTGTCTTCCACCGATCGGGCGATCGGTCCGATCTGATCGAGGCTGCTGGCAAAGGCGATCAGTCCGTATCGACTGACGCGGCCGTAGGTCGGCTTCAGACCGGTGACCCCGCAAAGTGCCGCCGGTTGGCGGATCGATCCGCCGGTGTCGCTCCCCACCGATAGGGGCGCCATCGAGGCGGCCACGCAAGCCGCCGCGCCTCCGCTGGAACCCCCGGGAATTCGCGTTGTGTCCCAGGGATTGGTCGTCGTTTGGTAGGCCGAGTTTTCGCACGAACCGCCCATGGCAAACTCGTCCATGTTGGTGCGGCCGATGAGAACCGCTCCCGCCTCCTTGAGCCGTCTGACCACGGTGGCATCGTAAGGCGGCCGGTAGTTCTCCAGCATCTTCGAGGCACAGGTCGTCGGCTCGCCTCGCGAGCAGAGTAGGTCCTTGATGGCGACCGGCAGCCCCCCCAGGGGACCGACATCTTCGCCAGACTGCCGGCGCTGATCGATGTCGGCGGCCTGCTGCAGTGCGGAATCGCGGTCGACATGCAAGAAGGCCTGGATCTCAGCGTCGTGCGTCTCGATCTGATCGAGATAGGCCTGGGCCAGTTCAACGGAACTGAGCTGGCCACTCTGGAGGAGTTGCACTTGCTCGACGGCGGACTTGGAGATGAGTGACATCTTTGTGTTCTTATTGTCCTGCCCGATTGCGCCGCGCTATCCGTACGAGTTTCAAGGCCTCTACACGCAGTATTCCCTGTTGACCGCTTTTGTCTGGGGCGATCGCCCGCTGACTAGTCTCCGAGAACGGCTGGTACAAGGTACGACTCGTCATCGCGATGAGGAGCCGTTGAGAGGGCGTCCTCTCGAGGTAGGCTGGGCCGGACTTTGTCGTCGGCAAACACGTTAAGAAGCTCGACCGCGTGCGCCAAAGGCTCGACATCATCCGTATTGAGATTGGACAACTGGTCGACGTACTCGACGATTTGTCGCAGCTCCGCTGTTAACGACTCAATCTCCTGAGGAGACAACAAGAGTCTTGCTAACAGAGAAACTTTCTCGACCTCGGCTGATGTAAGCGACATCAAGAATTCCCGCAGACAGCTTCAATGGCCACGCACTCGCAGATCCGCCTGCAAATGAGCGGGGCCGGTTACTTGGAAGTCGCCTTGCTTTCGCCACTGGGGAGACGGAAGGGAGCCACGCGGACCCGCTTGGTGACGGCTCCGCTTCGCAGGCAACGCGTGCAGACTTGCATCGACTTGTTTGTGCCGTTGGAGAGCGTGACGCGAACCTTCTGCAAATTTGGCTTGAACTTGCGTCGCGTAATGCCGGTGATCTTGGTACCGACGCCACCGAGATATTTCGCTTTACCTCGGGTTTCGACCGAGTTGCCCATTTCCGGGCCCTTGCCACAAACTTCACACGAGCGCGCCATGATCGCCGACTCCCAATACAGATCCGCTACAAAATCCAAGCTCTGTAATATAACCAGTTTACGGCTCCCGGCAAGAGGGATGCGGCCGCCGTTCCCCACCTCGCCCGCGGTCACGATTCAGCCTCCTGAGCAGTGTCATTTTCCCGACAATGCTGCCGATGAGCCGACCGCTAAGGTGATCCCGAGAGAGCTCCGCAATGACCGCTATTTTCCCGCCAATATAGCCAAGACCTGATCGTGAATAGGTCCGTTTGTGGCGACTCCTTCCTCGTTATGAATGGTCGGGTTGCCCTGCCAGTCGGTGAAGGTCCCACCCGCTTCTTCCACGATAGGTTTCACGGCACAGGCATCCCAGATGTTGACGATCGGATCGACCATGATCTCGGCTCGGCCTGTGGCGACCAGCAGATAGCCATAGCAGTCGCCCCAGGTACGGGTCAGTCCGGCGGCGGCCTCCAGACGCTGATAGGCTTGTCGTCCCCCGCCGTCGGGCCGGATGCCGAAAGTCTCGACCTCGGAAGTGCAGAACAGACCCTCGTCGATACGTTCCCCAGAAGAGACGCGGGCTCGCTCCGGCTCTTGCTCGCCCTGTTGCTGCCACGCCCCGTGGCCAACGGCCGCGTAGACGCACTCGTTCAAGGCTGGCATTTGAATGACGCCAGCCAGCGCCTCACCTTCTCTTGCGATTCCCACCAGACAACCATACAGCGGGACACCGCTGACGAACGACTTAGTGCCGTCGATCGGATCGAGAATCCAGCGGAAAGGAGATTCCCCCTCCTGTTCTCCGAACTCTTCACCGACGATGCCGTCCGAGGGAAAATTCGCCGCGATTTCAGCCCGCATGAAGTTCTCTGCCTCGCGGTCGGCGACCGTAACAGGACTGGTGTCGGCCTTGCGATCGACGGTCAAGTTGGGATCGCGGAAATATTGGAGCGTAATTTGGCCGGCTGCCGCAGCCATGGTTCTTGCGAGGCGGAGTCGAGCTAATAGCGGATCGGATTCGTTGGGCATCTTGTTACTGCTGAGATTCCTGTTGGCGGGGAAGCGACTCCCCTGTTGCCGCATGCGTCTGCCTGTCGGTCCACGAGGCGGTCGCGCCATCGTCACGGCGCAAGCTGTTCGACGTCGATTGTGTGATGAAAGGCCTTGCGCGAACAGCCCCGGCAAGAAAGAGATTTTGGCCCGCTGGAGAAGAGAGACGCTCGAGTGTTCGGGTTATGCGAAGGCTTATCCCGACGCCAGCAGATCCGAAATCTTGACATCACTGAGATGCTCGCGAGACGTGGCGGCGAGCTCTGTGAGCTTCGCCGTCATGACCTTGCGGGAAGCCTCAGATAGTCCCTCTCCGGCAGGCAGCTTAGGGTTGACCGGGCCTTCAATCGCTTCGATCACATCGAGAACCGATATCTCGTTGGACGGCCGACGAAGCCGATAACCACCGTCGACACCGCGTGTCGAATCGAGAATGTCATGCGTGACAAGATTTCGCAGGATCTGAAGCAGAAATCGTTCCGGCATCTTGCCGGCATCCGATAGTCGGCTGCAGGGAACTGGAAGATCGCTGCTCGATTCCGCTAGAAGAAGCGTGGCCTGCAGGGCATAAGCTACTGTACGTGAGATTTTCATGAAGATTTGCTGAATTGCCTGCGACTACTTCCAGCAGTCTAGGTTGCCAAAGCGAAAACGCCGAACCTTGCTTACGGATGTACGTCTACTGCAAATCTGCCGTTGAATTCTCTTGAGCTCTCGCTGTTCTGCCCCTTCCTTTAGTCCGATCCTCGATAGCCAATTACAGACGGCAGCCTTGAGCCTGCTTGCCTCTGTTTCCAATAGCTATTATCAAACATGCCAAGTACTTATGTCAAGAAAAACCACTCACGATGCGCAGATTATATCCCGACATCGACCAGTGATTTCGTGGCAGTTCGATGAGATCTATTCGTCTCTGCGGAGTCTTGATGAAGAGCCGCTCTTTGTTTGCAGACGACTTGATCGGACGAGGGCCGCGTCGTGCAATCAACGACAGCGCTAAGGACTCTCAGAAGCATCTATGTCATGCGAGTCGGAATTGCCAGAACTGCGGAAATCTCGAATGCCCTCGATCGCGATCATGATCGCTCCGCAAACCAACAAGCTGTCGGCGATGTTGAAGTTGGGCCACCGATGCTCGCCATAGCGCAGCAAAATCCAGTCACGCACGGCGAAGATCGGCTCGCTGGCCAGTTCCGGGTGAAGCGGCGGCCACATCATGCCGTGGAGTGCCAATCGATCGTAGAGATTGCCAAGGATCCCGGCCGTCACTCCGGCCAGCGCAATGCAGAGCCATAGGTTCCTGGCTTCGCCGAGCCAAAACAGCCAGTAGGCGATGCCTACTAAAGCCACGACCGATAGGGTGGCGAACAGCCAGACGAGTCCCTGACCGATGCCAAACAGAGCCCCTTGGTTGAGGCTGACTTCAAGCTCGATATAGCCGGGCCAAATCTCGATGACGTCGTGTGGCGGGGGCCAAGAGCGAGTTCCGGGCCAAAGTCGCTCAAAAATCCAGCTCTTGCTTGCCAAATCGGCAATTGTGCCCGCGACTGCGATGCCGGCAAAGAGAAGATATCGACTCCTCGGGATCGCCCTCATGGCTTTCCTTCCCGATCCTACTAGATCGCCCCAATTCGAGTGATTCGAGCCGTGAAGTCTAAAGCCGATCAGAGGCCGACGTCAACGGTGATTCGGGCTCTCAGTGCGAGCCCTGCTCTCTCAAATTGGCGCAATTGATACACAGAGGCGTATACGGAATCGCCTTCAATCGTGTCTTCTTGATCGATTTCTGGCATTCCTCACAGGTACCGAAGGTCTTGTCTTCGATCCGCTCCAGAGCCGCCTCGATGGCCTCCAGAGTGCCTTCTTCGGTCTCCATCAAGCTGAGCGTAAATTCCTGCTCAAAATTATCACTGCCGATATCTGCCATGTGGATTGGCATGCTCGACAGGTCCCCGTTGGCTTCTGACCGGGTCTTATTGAGAGCTGCGTCGGCCATCGCCGAGACGTCTCCACGCAGGCGTGCCCTGAGCTGAATCAACGCTTCCTTGTAAGGTTTCATCTCCGTCTTTTTCATCGCGTTCCTCAATACAGGGTTGATCGTCCACGGCGTGCCCACTTCTGGAAATGACCAGACTCATCATTTTAGATGCGGTCAATCTGAGTGTCAAACCACCGGCCCGCTGGCGTTGGTGTGCCAGCTACCTTGAATGACACAAAAAGCTTACCTAGACTGGGATTTTGGCATGCTTGCTAGACATGTGCGCCGCGGTTTCTCTGTCACGACGGGCGAATAATTTCGGGTGAACGTCTCGACTAAAGTTGATGTCGCGTTTCAGCGCTGTATTCGACAGGGCTGCGCGACGACTTACGCCATTGACGAAGTCAGGGTAGCTTGCGGGCAATGTGGCGAATTGTTGGATGTTGTCTACGATTGGGATCGTGCCACGCCTCCTGGTCAACTCTCCGATTTTGAGCAATCGTGGGGTCGACGGTTCGATCCGCTGGCACTGAGCGGTGTCTGGCGATTCTACTCGCTGTTACCTTTCGTCCCGGCCGACAAGATTGTCACTGTTGGCGAAGGTCAGACGGTGCTCCAGAATTCGGCTTCCGTGGCCGACTACATCGGACTAACCTCAGGGGAAGCCCACCTGCAATACGAGGGACTCAATCCTTCAGGCAGTTTCAAAGACAACGGCATGACGGCCGCTTTCTCGCACGCCCGCTCGATTGGCGCCAAGCGAGCCGCGTGTGCCTCGACCGGAAACACCAGCGCTTCGCTGGCCATGTATTCCTCCGTCACACGGCTCATGAAGGCCATCATCTTCATCGGCTCAGGGAAGATCTCCTACGGAAAACTGTCGCAGGCTCTCGACTACGGTGCCTTGACCGTCCAGATCGCCGGCGATTTTGATGACGCCATGCAACGTGTCAAAGAAGTCACCAAGAAGTTGGGGATCTATTTGGTCAACAGCGTCAATCCGTTTCGGCTTGAGGGCCAAAAGAGTGTCATGTACCGGGTGCTGGAGGGTTTGCGCTGGGAGGTGCCCGACTGGATCGTTGTACCGGGCGGAAATTTGGGAAACTCCAGCGCCTTTGGCAAAGCATTTATCGAGCTTAAAGAATTGGGGCTGATTGATCGTATTCCTCGGCTGGCGGTCATTAACGCGGCCGGTGCCAATACCTTGTACGAGTTGGTTGAGAAGCGTGGTCTGAGCTGGAATGATGGCGCTCCCCAGACCGATATCGTCGATGCCTACTACACCGAATTGGACGAGCAACATAAACGGGCTTCCACGATCGCCAGCGCCATTGAAATCAATCGGCCGGTGAATCTGACAAAATGTCTCCGCGCCCTCGAATTTTGTAACGGGGTGGTCCGTGAAGTTAGCGATCAGCAGATTCTCGACGCCAAGGCTCAAGTCGGGGCGGGCGGATTCGGGTGCGAACCGGCCAGCGGGGCAAGTGTCGCGGGCGCCAAGTTGCTGCTGGAAGAGGGAGTGATCAGCCCCGATGAACGCGTGGTCTGCATTTTGACCGGACATGTACTTAAAGATCCGGATGCGACCGTCGCCTACCACACAAGTGATCAAGAGAAGTTCGACAGCGTGCTGGGCAGTCGCGGTGTTGGCGACGCTTCGTTCGCTAACCGGGCGGTGGCGGTCGGAAACGACCTGGAAGAAATCGTTCGTGTCATCGAGCATCATAGCTGACGGTAAAGACAATCTCGGACCGAGCGGCCACGGCGATTCGTGCTTGTCCTGCCCGAGAACTCGCCGCGACCAAAATCAGGAAGTACAGTTGAAAGGACGGATATCTTTACGATGAAGATCGCGATACATGGTGCCGCGGGTCGGATGGGTCGCAGGCTGGTTGCTCTAGGAACCGAAAACGAACAGTTTGAAGTCGTCGCCGCGTTGGAATCGGCTGACAGTCCCTTTGCCGGACAAGACGCTGGTGAACTGGCGGGCGTCGGAAATATCGGAGTCCCGGTCGGTGCCGATCTGCCTAACGGAGTGGATGTGGTCATCGACTTTTCCGTGCCTGAAGCGGCGGTGGCCATCGCGGAAAAATGTGCCGATCACGGTGCGGCGTTATTGTCGGCAACGACCGGTCTGGACGAGCAGCAACAGGCCAGATTGAACGCCGTCGCTGAGCGAGTGGCCGTTCTCCAAGCTCCCAGCACGAGCCTGGCAGTCAACTTGGTCATGAAGCTCTCACAGATTGCCGGTGCGGCCCTGGCCGATCATGTCAGCGGTGCTGACGTCGAGATAATCGAGCGACATCATCGCTTCAAAGAGGATGCTCCCAGTGGGACGGCGCTCAAGTTTGGCGAGTTGATCGCGGATGTGATGCACCAATCGAAGCAACAGCATGGCCGCGAAGGCCGGCCTGGTGCGAGACCGCACGATGAGATCGGGTATCATGCCGTTCGAGTTGGTGACAACCCGGGCGAGCATACAATCATCTTCGGCTTGCTGGGAGAGACGATTGAACTGCGTGTGGCGGCCACGAGTCGGGACGCATATGCCCATGGTGCCCTGGCCGCGGCGCAATTCCTGCGCGGAAAGTCGGCTGGTCGATATCAAATGAACGACGTGCTCGGGCTATGATTTCTTGGAGGCTCGAGCTTTTCCAATCTCGCCGAGCCGGCAAACGGTGGTGAATCTTCATGGCGAAGTGCGACGAAGGCTATCTCTGTGATATTTGCGGACAAGAGGTTGCCGCGATAGTCGAGAGCGATCTCTATCTGCGATATGTCATCGGCATGCTCGATCCCGAGGTGCTCCATACAGAGAAGGAACGACATATCCGCTGCAATCCCGCCCTGGCCCAGTTCATCGTGTCGGATGAGTTTGAACCGGCCGCTGTCGAAGGTGATTTCGGTAAGCAGAATCTCGATGCGGAGTTTGTGAAACAACGCGAAGATATTGTGACCCGCGGTTGGCTCCGTCTGCGGGAAGTGGTCGACGGAGAAGACGCCATCATCAACTATCCGCTCCCGGAAGTTCGTGGAAAGTGGACGTCCGGCGCGGATTGAGTCACGGTTCTCGTGGGCCCTCGCCTTGAGTCGACCGTGCCACTCGCCAGTCCGATGGCGTTACAGTTCGACATCGGCCGGTCGATAGAAGATCGCGATCGGTAGTAAGACGAGACTGGCCAGACCGAAGACGAAGTACTTGGGCAGCCCCAAATTGGCGAGCGCGGCGTCGCAGGCGAAGAAGAAGACGGCCGCCAGAATGATGGCGATCCAGTTGATCAGATTCATCGAACCAATGACCCGGCCTTTTAGGTGACTTGGTGGTTTCGATTGTAGGAATACTTGCACCGGCAGTGCGAAGAGGCCGGTGAAGAATCCCATCAAGATCAGAATGCACTGGCTGCCGCCATAGCCGAGCAGGTGTGGCCAGGTCGAAGCACTCAATCTCTCGGTTATGACCTTCTTGCCGTCAATTTCTTGCATGCCCTTCTGGTCGTCGTCCGAGTCACTCATGGCTGCGTCGTCGGTGCCCGCGCCATCCGGTGGGGCGTCGGGAAGGCCACGCGGAATCGAGATTAGAATCAGACAGGCGATTAAGCCCCAGGAGCCTATTCGGACCAGCGAGAAGCGAATACGCTGCTTCGACATGCGGCCCGCCACGACGAAGCCGACGGCGATGCCAACGCTGCTGGATGCCAGTAAGAGGCTCGTCGTCTCGTAATTCTTGCGAAATTGATAAACCCCCAACCAATTGATCGTCATAGGCAGAATGGCGGCCACAAACCAGAACGCCGAATAGACGAGCAAGGCGGTCCTGAGCGATCGATCGCTCTTGAGGAATCGCCACGTCTCCGCGCCCGCCGCGAAGTCGGATGAGCGGAGCCGCCCTTCTCTTTGCGCGACGGGTGTCTTGCGGACCAGCAAGCTGGTTGCCGTTCCGACGATCGCGATGGCGACACAGCCGAGAGCCGCGGTGGAGAGCGAGTCGTGGAACTGATCGATAAGCCAACCGCCGATCCAGATTCCCAGAATCAGGGCCAGGAAGGTGGTCATTTGAATGATCCCATTGAAGCGCGGAAGATCGCTGCCGCGGACCATTTCCGGAAGAATCCCGTACTTGGCTGGACCAAACCAGGCACTTTGCGTGCCCATTAAGCAGAGTACCAACAACAGCAGCCAGGGCATGCCGTTGACGATATAGACCTCGCTCTCCAGGGTCGTCGATCCGATGTGCCGCACAAATGTACCGACCTCAGGCGACGGACTGATCCAAAATGTGAACACGGCGGCCAGCATTACGAAGATCTCGGCTATCTTGCAACCGATGATCAGATAGCGTTTGGTGACGCGATCGGAGCAGTAACCGGCAAAACCGGAGAACAGAATGAACGGAATCGCAAATACCGCCTGGGCCAGGAACTGCTTGTCGCTGGGCACCTGACCTTCCACGACTACGACGCTCAGGCAGAGCAATAAGACAACTTGCTTGAAGACGCTGTCGTTGAAAGCGCCCAGAAATTGTGTAATCGACATGCCCCAGAACGCTCGATCGTGATAGAGCGGGGGTAACGACTCGAGGTCGACGCGGTGTGCTTCATCGGGTGATGAGGACATGACGATTCGGGTGGCAACCTGGTCGTGGAGAGTGCGAACGGAACCGTGGGCGTGACCAACGGGCCGCCGCATTATGTGTGATGCGACTCTTTGGCAACAGAGCAAACTCCTAGGACGAGGCGCCCTCGCCGCGAGCGGTCAATCTCGACGGCGGCAACCTTCCGAATTGCACCAGCGCAACCGAGACAAGCACTCCGGCGAAGGCGACTAGTTGCACGGCGTAAACCCGCTCTCCGTCGACCACCCCCCAGAAGAGCGCGATCAGTGGGATCAGGTAGGTGACCATCCCGGCGAAGAGTGGTCCCTGTTCTTGCAGCAGTTTATTGAAGATCAGGATTCCGAGCCCCGTTCCCACCACTCCCAACAAGACGACGCAAAGAATCGGCAAGACAGAGGAGTCGGCTGGCGCCGAAGCCTCGATATCCTGGTCGATTGTCGCGCTGACGACACTTGTGCCGGCCGTCGCTTTACCCTCGGGTCCGCCATGCCAGGTCAGCGCGACGGGCGTAAGCATGGCTGTTGAGATGGCCAGGGAGGCGACCGTCAAAGGAAGCGCTTTGACACCAACAAAGCGGCGCTTGATGTAGGTGTTCGTCACCGCATAGAACAGCGGCACGCTGGCGGCCAGTGCGATCAACCACCAACTCATGGCGTGTTGTTCCCTCCCCGTCAGGAGGATGATGCCGGAACAGACCAGTCCGATAACGACTCCGATCGTCTGACGAGGCTTGGGAAAGATGCCGAGTAGCGGAACCGAGACCAGGATGGTTAGCAACGGGACGAAGCAGACCATCATGCCGATGAAACCGCTGCCGTCGATTTGTTGAATCAATAGCGGCTGTACAATGAAGGGCCAGGAATAGCCGAACAGCGCAACGAGAAGTAGCGGGAAAATATACTCTCGGCCGAGAGGCCATTTCTCGCGACGCATCAGCCACACGACGAGCAGTGGGAGCAGTCCCCCGGCCACGCGAAGGACGGCGACGCCAACCGGATCAAAGGCCAGCATCGCCTTCTTCATGAGGATGAAGTTGGTTCCCCACACAAAACAGAGCAGCAGAAACAGGACGTAGTGCATGATGTGGCTAAAGCCGATCGTCTTCTAGTCGGCCAAGATGCCGCAAGCAGGCAGGCTACTCAACTACTCTTTGGCGGGCTCGATGGCAACAAGATTGTCTCCCTCGCGAGCCATTTCACGAATCTCTTCGGTGATCTTCATGGAGCAGTACTTGGGACCGCACATGCTACAGAAGTGGGCGCTCTTGAAAGTATCCTGCGGCAGAGTTTCGTCGTGCATTCGCTGAGCCGTTTCCGGGTCGAGTGACAAACGAAACTGTTCGTTCCAATCGAACTCGAAGCGCGCCTTGGAGAGCGCGTCATCGCGGTCTCGCGCGCCGGGGCGCTGCCGCGCCACATCCGCCGCGTGAGCAGAGATCTTGTAGGCAATCACTCCCGCGCGAACGTCTTCTTTCTCGGGAAGTCCGAGGTGTTCCTTGGGCGTCACATAACATAGCATCGACGCGCCGCTCCAGCCGGCCATGGCCGCGCCAATGGCGCTGGTGATGTGATCGTAGCCTGGCGCGATATCGGTCACCAACGGTCCGAGTACGTAGAACGGAGCCCCATGGCAGACTTCAATCTGGCGCTTGATGTTCATGTCGATCTGATCCATCGGGATGTGCCCCGGCCCTTCGATCATGACCTGGGTACCGCGCGCCCAGCCACGTTTGGTGAGTTCGCCCATCACGTCAAGTTCGGCGAACTGGGCGTCATCCGAAGCATCGGCCAAGGATCCCGGACGCAGGCCATCTCCAAGGCTCCAGGTGACGTCGTATTGTCTCATGATGTCACAGAGATCTTCGAAGTGGGTGTAGAGAGGATTCTCTTTGCGATGGGCCATCATCCACTTGGCGATCAAGGATCCACCACGGCTGACGATCCCGGTGACGCGGTTCATTGTGAGGTGGAGATGCTCTAGCAGCACGGCACAATGGACGGTCATGTAGTCGACGCCCTGCTGGGCCTGGTGCTCGACCATGTCGAGGAAATGCTGAATCCGCATTTCTTCAATCTCGCCCCCTAGCTCCTCGAGCATCTGATAGATCGGGACCGTTCCAATAGGTACCGGCGATGCTTCGATGATCTTCGTGCGAATGCGATCGATGTCTTTGCCGGTCGACAAATCCATGACCGTGTCGGCGCCGTAGTGGACCGCTTCGTGCAGTTTTTCCAGCTCGGTCTCTTTATCGCTGGTGACGGCGGAATTTCCGATGTTCGCATTGATCTTGCAACGCGCGGCAATGCCGATTGCCATGGGCTCTAGACGGCCTTCCAAGTGGATTCGGTTCGCTGGGATAACCATTCGACCGGCGGCAACTTCTTCTAGAATTTTACCGCCCTCGAGACCCTCTCGCTCGGCGACAAATTCCATTTCGGGAGTAAGATTGCCCGCCAGGGCATGTTCATATTGAGTCACAGGTTCGGGCATGGATCGAGCTTCCTGACGAAAGGTAGGCGGGAAAGAAATCATCCGTGGAGACCTTCGACGCCATGCACGGGCGGCCAAGGCGAGTCCCACTCTTGTATCCTATCGGGGGTGGGACCGTTGTCAATTGGGCCGCCTTGCGTGGGCCGCCGTGGATGGATTGCCATCGGCGGTTCGCGACTGTCAGGCAAGATCGGCGCGCGGCTACGCACATAGTAACAAGCAGAGAACTAAGCGAAAGCAGTTCACACTTTACGCCAGCGAACAATACTAATTGGCCGGTTCGTATCCGAGATTGGGGGCCAACCAGCGTTCTACGTCCGCGACCGACATCCCCTTGCGGTGGGCGTAGTCTTCCACCTGATCGCGGGTGATTCGATCAACCGCGAAGTAGCGTGAGTCGGGGTGCGCAAAGTAAAGTCCCGATACACTCGCGGCGGGATCCATTGCATAGTTTTCAGTCAATGCGATGCCGGTGTTTTGTTCAACTTCGAGCAAGTCAAAGAGAATTCGTTTTTCGGTGTGATCGGGCTGAGCCGGATAACCGGGGGCGGGTCGGATGCCGCGGTAGTTTTCCTTGATGAGTTGCTCATTGTTGAGCGACTCTTCCTGGCCGAATCCCCAGTCGTCGCGGGCCTGCTTGTGCAGACGCTCTGCAAAGGCTTCGACCAGGCGATCGGCGAGGGCGCGGACCATAATGGCATTGTACTGATCGTGCTGTGCTTCATACTCGGCTGCCAGCTCGGCCGCTCCCACACCCGTCGTAACGGCGAATCCTCCCAGATAGTCCTGGCGACCGGAATCGAGCGGAGCGATATAGTCGGCCAACGCCCGAAAGTCCTTTTGTCCTCGGCGTTCCCATTGCTGTCGTAGGGTATGAAATCGAGTTAGCTCGGTGTCGCGATTCTCGTCGGTAAACAACACGATGTCGTCTCCTACCGCCGCGGCGGGCCAGAATCCGTAAACGCCATTCGCCTGCAGTCGGCCTCCTGAGATCATCTCTTTCAAGAGTTCCTGCGCCTCGCCGAATAGCTTCTGCGCGGCTTCGCCGAGTTTCTCGTCTTGGAGAATCGCAGGATATTTTCCTTTCATTTCCCAAGTCATGAAGAAGGGAGACCAGTCGATGTAATCGACCAGATCGGCCAGCGGAAAGTCGGCCAACGTTTTCAAGCCAGTGAAGCTGGGTTCGTCGATACGGATCTTGTTCCAATCGGTCTGGAACTTCTTGGCGATCGCATCCGCGTAAGGCACCAGCGTGACCTGCTGTCGTTTCTCGTACGACTCTTTGAGCTGCCCTTGGCTGGTCTTGTTTTCCTGGACGAAGGTCTCCCGTAGTTCGTCGCTAAGCAGTTTTTCGACGACACCCACCGATCGCGAGGCGTCAATGACGTGGACCGTCGGCTCCTCGTATTGAGGTGCGATCTTGACGGCCGTGTGCTTTGCGCTGGTCGTTGCCCCTCCAATAAGCAGCGGCAAGTTGACCCTGCGGCGCTGCATTTCTTTGGCGACATAAGTCATTTCATCGAGGCTCGGCGTGATCAGACCCGACAAGCCGATCAGATCGGCTCCTTCCGCCAGAGCCGTGTCGATGATTTTGTCGCAAGGGACCATGACACCTAGATCGACAACTTCATAGCGATTGCAGCCCAGCACGACGCCCACGATGTTCTTGCCGATGTCGTGCACGTCGCCTTTGACAGTGGCCATCACAATCTTGCCGCGAGCCGGGGCGTCCGAGAGACCGGCTGCCTCTTTTTCCTGATCCATGAAAGGAAGCAAGTAGGCGACCGCCTTCTTCATTACCCGCGCTGACTTGACCACCTGGGGCAAGAACATCTTGCCGGCTCCGAACAGGTCTCCGACCACGTTCATGCCGTCCATCAGGGGTCCTTCGACTACTTGCATGCAGCGATCGAAGGTCTGTCGGGCTTCCTCAACATCCTCTTCGACATACTTATCGATGCCCTTGACCAGAGCATGGGTCAACCGTTCACCGACAGTCCCCTCTCGCCAGGAGAGATCTTCGACCTGTTTCTTTCCGAGCTTTTGGTCCTTGAGCGTTTCGGCTAGCTCGATCAATCGCTCCGTGGCATCTGAGCGGCGATTGAGTAGTACATCCTCGACCCTCTCACGTAGCTCCTGCGGAATTTCTTCATAGATTTCCAGCTGGCCAGGGTTCACGATGCCCATGTCCATGCCGGCGTCGATCGCGTGATAGAGGAAGGCGGCGTGCATGGCCTCGCGGACCACGTCGTTGCCACGGAATGAGAAGGAAATGTTGCTCACGCCGCCGGAAATTGTGGCCCCGGGGCACTCCTGTTTGATGAGTCGAGTCGCTTCCACGAAATTGACGGCGTAGTTGTCGTGTTCCTCGATGCCGGTCGCGACAGCCAAAATGTTAGGGTCGAAGATGACGTCTTCGGGGCAAAACCCGACTTCTTCGGTCAGCAGCTTGAATGCACGTTTGCAGATGCGGACCTTGTCGTCGATCTCGGTAGCTTGTCCCGTTTCGTCGAACGCCATCACCACGACCGCCGCACCGTATCGGCGAATTTGTCGAGCGACGTCCAGGAATGCTTCTTCCCCCTCCTTAAGGCTGATCGAATTGACAATCGCTTTGCCCTGCACGCACTTCAGGCCCGATTCGATGACCGACCACTTCGAGCTGTCGATCATCACCGGCACGCGGGCGATCTCGTTTTCTCCCGCGATCAAGTTGAGATAGCGCGCCATGGCCGCTTCGCCATCGAGTAACGCGTCGTCCATGTTAATGTCGATCACGCTGGCGCCACCTTCGACTTGCTGACGGGCAACCTCAACCGCCTCGTCAAACTCTTCGTTACGAATCAAACGCGCAAAACGCCTGGAGCCGGTGACGTTTGTCCGTTCTCCGATCATCGTGAAGTTGGACTCCGGGCGAATCGTGAGTGGCCGGGTGCCGCTCAATCGCGTGAACGGGGCTACCGAAGAGCGGGCATGGGGTGCCATGCCGTGCACTTTCTCTGAAATCGCGCGAATGTGATCGGGCGTCGTCCCGCAACAGCCGCCGACAATGTTGAGCCACCCGTCGGCCGCGAATTGTCCGACCATTTCCGCCATCTGGGAGGGATCGAGATCGTATTGTCCCATTTCGTTGGGCAAGCCTGCGTTCGGATGGCAGCTGACATGGCAGGTGGCCACGTGCGAGAGTTCTTCAATCAGCGGGCGCATCAGTTCCGGGCCGAGCGCGCAGTTCATGCCGACGCTAAAGAGGGGAAAGTGCGCGACCGCATTCCACATCGCCTCCACCGTTTGTCCCGAGACAAAGGTTCCGCCCGACTTGTCGAAGGTTCCGGAGAGCATGACCGGTCGCTCGATCTGCTGGTCCTCGAAGTATCGAGCGATGGCGAACAGACAGGCCTTGGCATTGAGTGTATCGATCACCGTCTCGACCAGCAGCAAGTCGACTCCACCATCGACTAGCCCGGCGACTTGAGCGTAGTAGGAATCAACGAGTTGATCGTAGGTGACATTGCGAACCGCCGCATCCTCCACGTTGGTCGAGATGGATGCGGATCGCGCGGTCGGGCCGATGCTGCCGGCGACAAATCGCGGCCGCTCGGGCGTACGCTCCGTGAATTCGTCGGCGGCGCGTCGCGCGCAGGTCACCGCGGCGACATTGATTTCGTGAACCAGATCGGTCGAGAGCTCAAACTCCTCCATCGCGATGGGACTGGCGCCAAAAGTATTCGTCTCGACGATGTCCGCCCCCGCTGCAAAATACTTGCGGTGGATTTCCGTGATCGCGTCTGGATGAGTCAGGCTCAGGATATCGACGAAATTGCTTAGTTCCTTATGGTGCTCGGCGAAACGCTCGCCGCGAACAGCCGCTTCGTCGAGTTTCAGGGCTTGGACCATCGTGCCCATAGCACCATCGATGACCAGGATGCGTTCCGACAGAATCTCGTCTAGCAGCGGACGCTTATTGGAAATTGTTTGCGTTGTCATGAAGGCTTCGTTATCCGCAACAGGAGCGTAGGAGTTCGACGTCCAATAAGGACAATCGAGGACAATACGGACAATGGAGGGAGTGAAAGGTGGCTGGAATTCTTAGCAATGCTGGCAGGGATATCGAGGACGCCCGGAGCGACGGACCTGACATGCTGGCTATGAATGCTGGTGGCTGGACATCGATTCGATTCTCAGGCAACCCGCTTGATTTCAAGTATCTCTTAGAGAACGTCCCAGAACAAGCGCGACAGTCGGTCCCATGGCCTGAATTACCTAGCTTTATTAGCCGTGAGAGTTCCGCCAGGACTCAAGACCGTGAGAACCGGAACCGATAACCAAAGTGTCACGGTGCCTTCGCTCGCTCCTTCCGCGCGCGGTGACATCAAGGCTGGCATCTGTGTCGGCCTCCAGTTGGGAGTGCCGTACGGCGGCGTGGCAGAGAGCTGAAGCGAGTCTTCATTGTCGAAGATGACGACCGACCGATCGAGACGTCCACCGAATTAACGGCTGTCAACCACTAGAAGTTCGCATGACCAACATCGTTCCGATAAGACGCCGTGATTCCGCTGCTCCTTTGCGGGCAATGCCACATGCGCTTCCGGTGCTGGCCCGACTTCCCCGCATCGTGTTGACGGCATCCGCGGCTGGCAGCCCTTTGGTCAGCGGCATGGAAACAGCCGCGGACGATCAATCGACAATGCCGCCCGGCAATCCACACGCCGCTTGGCAAGGATATCCCGGCTCGCCAGTGGCGGAGCATGTGAGCTCTCCTCAAGAGGAGAACACAAGGAATCAGGGCGTGAGTCGATTTCGAGTCGATTCCTCCCACTTGCCGGTCGGTCAACAGCAACCTGCTGAATTGGATTACACGCCGACGTCCTTGGCACAGACTTCTCATAGAGACGCCCCCACTCCCGAGACTCACGGTCCTAGCGGGGCCGGTCAGCCGGAGACCGAGAAGGAGAGCTTCTGGCCTCGTAACCGGACTGTCAGGAAGGTTGCCATGATGTCGATGGCGGGAGTTCTGGTGTTGGCACCGCTCTATTTCTTGCTCAGATCGTCCCCTACGCAGAATCAACCAGAATCGGCTACCTGGCCGACGCAAGACCTGGGATCGCAGGCAGCATTCGACGATGAGCATGTCCAGCGCCCCTCTTCGGGGCCTTCACAGTTCGATCAGCCAGCTGAGAGGTTTGCCCAGCAACCGGGCGAAGACGGACGCCCCTACGCACCTAAGTTCTCCGGTGCCTCTGAGATTCAACGCGAGGTCGACAAAGTGGTTAGATCAGAAGAAGCAGGTTCGAGCGTTCCAGCGAGCGATCCCAGGGTGGAATTGGGGCCGATTCGGAACGCAGATTTACGAGGTAATGATGAGCGGAATCGATCGAGCCTTTATTAAGGTCTTCAGAAAAGATCCGGCCCAAGCCGATGTCGCGGTTCCGCATGGGAACCAGCGGATGGAGACCCCGCCTTACGCTGCAGTCCCTCCCGCAACGCCTTCTCCGCCACAGACCGCGGCCACGGACGCCACGCATCATTTCGCGCATGGACTGGCCGCGGGACCCTCTGCGCAAGGTATACCGACGAAAACCAACACGTTCGATGCGCCCCACAATTCCGCGACCGGTCCCCACTGGTCGATGGCGAGTCCGACAATGGCGGAGGCGAGCGCCGTGCCAACCTCGCCTGCCGCAACCTTGCCGGAGTGGGCCCGTCCGGCCTATGCCGTTGAGCAGTTTGCCTGGCCGGAAGTCTGTCGCCAGCTGGTCTCCAGCATGGGGGGGCAATTGGATGCCGCGGCAAAGATGCTGCTCGATCGCTCTCGGATCGATAAGAAGATCGTCTTCATAGGGAGCGTCGGCCGTGGCGAAGGTTGCACCACGGTGCTGCTCTGTCTAGCGCAGCGACTGGCGAGCATTGGCGTCAATTGTGCCCTCGTCGACGCCGACTTTGAGCGTCCCAGCCTGGTGCAGTCGTTGGGTGTTTCGCCTGCGGTTGGCTGGGAGGACGTGGTGCGGGAGCAGCATGGCATTGCTGAAGTGATGATCCAGTCGGATGAGGACCATCTTGCCGTCTTGCCATTGCGTTCGGCGATTCCGGACGCTCGTTTGCTCGCCAATGATCTGCACTGGCCCGCGACGATGGCGACTCTCAAGCAGCATTATCAGGTTGTGCTCGTCGATGGTCCGCCCGCGATGTCACAGTCAGCGTCAACCTTGTTTTCACTCGGTTCGCATCTCGGTATCGACTCCGCAATTCTAGTTTCTTCTCAGGCAGACGCGATGCTGCCGGAGCTAACCAATACCACTGGTCAGTTTGCCGCCGCCGGAGTCGAAGTACTTGGGGTGGTCGAGAACTTGTGCACCGTCGCCGGAAATTCATTGCACGGAAGGACCTCCACCGCGCTGAGCGCGTAGGACATTACGAGCCATGTACGAACATTATTGGCAGATCGATCGAAAACCTTTCGAGAATACCAGCGATGCGGGTTTCTATTATCCGGCAGAGCCGCACCAAGGGGCCCTGCTAAAGCTGCGGTACGCCGTTGAATCGCGACGCGGCGCCGCTCTGTTGGCAGGGCCGGCCGGATTGGGCAAGACGATGCTTGTGCAGCAAATGCGTCACCATTTGTCGGAGCAGTTCGCTCCGTTCGTGCACGTGGTGTTTCCTCAAATGCCGGCTGATCAGTTGCTGGCCTTCATGGCTTCGGAGATGGGGGCCATCAGCGGACACGACTCGCGGTGGGGAATCGACGCGACGATTCACGCCATGGAGGGCTACTTGGCCCAGAATGTCAAGCAAGGGCTCCATGCGGTCGTAGCGATCGACGAGGCACACCTGCTGCAGGATCCGGAAACGTTGGAAGTTCTTCGGCTGCTGCTCAATTTCGAGGTCAACGGACAGGCGGCGATGACCATGCTGCTCGTCGGGCAAACGTCTCTGCTGCCGCTATTGGATCGACGACCTAACTTGGAGCAGCGGATCGACGTGAAATGTTTGTTGCGGCTCTTGAACATGGACGAGACCGTCAGCTATGTGAACCACCGCCTGGCGGCGGCAGGGGCACGTCGGGCCATCTTCGAAGACGAAGCCTTGGAGATGCTGTTTCAATTGACCCATGGAACACCGAGGCAGATCAATCGGCTGTGCGATCTTGCTCTGTTGATTGGTTTCGCGGAAGAATTGCCCGCCATCGGAGCAGCTCAGATCGAAGCGGTCTGTGACGAGTTGGTGGCAGTGGCTCCCGAGTAGATCTGCACCTTGATTTACCTCGACTGATATAGATCCGCGGCGTTGCCCTCGACCGGGTCTCGGCCCAGGCCGGTGTTTCTAGTACTTCCCCTGCCGGCGTTCTTTACAGGGGAGGATTTCCAGGCAGGTCGTCCACCAACCGGAGAAGACCGTTTCTTGAAATTCGGTCGGCAGACCTTCCGCATTCATCTCCCTCACGAGTCGACGATAGTCATATTCGATAGGGATGAATTCAATATCGATCTCGTTCTCCGCTCGAATGTCGATCAGGGCGTACCAGACGCGGGTCGTTCCGTCGTTCTCGGGTCTGCCCAGCACGCCCACGTTGGCGAAGTGTTTCTGATTCGCCAAAGGACGATGCCATTTGATGCCACTGTGGGTCGCCAGGACGATGTCGGCTTCGAATTCGTGACAGAGCTTCTCCAAGAAGTGGTCCGACGAAGTCGACTCCCACAGGAACTCATTGGTTTGTCGCGGGCTGCCGTGACAGAGTAAGACGTTCCGGTCGTTGATATCGAGCCGAATCTCCTTCGGGAGCTGGCGCAGCCGAGTGCGATTGCTCGTCGACGTGCTGGCCAGGGTATAGTCGTAGCTGATTTGGGCGAAGTGATTATCCCGAGGATCGACGTAGCCGCACTGACAGTCGTCTAGGTCGTTGCCGACCGAGTCGTCGTAGTTGCCCTGCACGCATTCAACAGAGAACTGGTCGAGCAACGGAAATACTCGGTCGGGGTGAGGCCCAAAGGCGCCGAGATCTCCCAGGCAGAACATCCGATCGACTCCCCTGCTCATCGCATCGGTGGCAGCTGCTTCGAGAGCCAAGTAGTTACTGTAGATGCCTCCGAAACAGGCGATTCGCGTGGTTGTGGCTACCATGAGCAACTTGTCGATCGAAGGGAGGCAGGCGGATTGTCGGGCGGCATCGGATCGCACTCAAACACGGCGAGTCTAAGTTTCCGACACCATTTTCTTGGCATGGGTTGATGTCGACGCGGGGTTGGAGCAGATCGCGCCATATTGATAGCACGTGTAACATGCCCCATGCTTCAGTTCAAAGGACCGCGTCGACTCCTGTAAACTCTTGCCCAATACCGCTTCGGGGGATTCGATCAGGATCGGGCAAACACAGACTCCGCGGTCGGTCACGACCCGCGCACTGTTGCAGAGAAGCTGCGAACGATCGAAGTCTTCCATCATGGCGTGCGTGATTCGTTCGCTGGGGCGATAACCGCCGGTGCGCTCTTGTTCGGCTCCCAGCTGCAGCATCGGCAGAATCTTGAGACGAGGGCGGGCATAACCTTCGCGCAGCAACATTGCAATAAATTGATCGATGACGCGAGATTCTTCCTCCTCCGGCCAAGTTCTAGCGGCCGTGATAATGGGCAGGAAACCGTGCTCGACCAGTTGCACGATCCCTCGCAAGGCGCGGTCGAAGGTTCCTTCTCCGCGAATCGGATCATTCGTTTCTGGCGAGAAACCGTCAATCGAGACCCGAAACTCCAGGCTATAGCGGCTGGCCTGTTCCGCTTCGGCGAGCTCTACAAGCCAGTCGTCCTTCAACACGGTAGCGTTGGTCAGCACCGTTGCGGGACCGTATTTGAGCGTCGCACGAAGTATCTTCACCATCTCCGGATTGAGAAAGGGCTCGCCTCCGGTGAAGTAGTATTCCTTCACTCCCAGCGCGACTGACTCCTCCAGTCGTTTCTCGACATCGTTAAGTGAAAGGAACCCGAAGCTGTCGTTGCGAGGACTACAGCTGATGAAGCAATGATGGCAGGTCAGATTGCAAAGGGTTCCGGCAACCTGGAACCAGAGCTGGTCGAGGCTGGCAAGCTCGATCTTCGGAGCGTTCACTTTGTTCATCGGTGGTTGGGTTGTCACTCGCTCAGGAGCGATACTATCGGGAAAGCAGCCCCTGCACGTCCTCGTAGAGGTTCAATGTCGCTCGTCCCCCGATGAGTCCGAAGAGTTCTCGGATCTGATCGAGTCCTCTCGATACGAGAAATCGTGAATCGCGACCGTAGCTCTTACCGCCCAAGACGTAGAAGTCTGGTTCAGTGGTGACGAGAGTGTCGACGCCAGTCGATACCTGTTGCAGGCAGTCGGACGAAGTCTGACCAGCCAACGTGGCGGCCAACTTCATCGGCGCTCCGGAGGCATAGCACTCGTGTACTTGCAATTGTTCAAAGATACTGCGATCGCCGTGATAACCAACATTGGCGATGACCTGATCGCATGGAATTTCTGTCTCGGTCATGCCTCGCGTCGTTACCACGAGATCGTCGGCCGCTGCTGACGGTGTGCTCGACTTTAACGTGTCGATAGAGGTGCCAGGATGAAAGTCGACGGCCTCGATTTCAATCGCGGCCGCCGATTCCTCTGCCAGACGATCGCGCTGAGCGAGGGAGTCGTTGGGGATCCGCAGGACCGGTTCCTGAGGGGATCGATCGCCACGCACCAACCAACTGACGTGTGTCTGCGGTTCCAGTCGCGAGAGCTCGGCGAGCGCTACAATCGTGGTGGCGGCAGAGTAGCCGCCTCCGATCACCACGGTCCGTCGATTGGCGTACGTTTCTTTGTCGCATCCGAGAACGTCTGGCAGGTCATAGCGAATTCGCGAGGCGAAGGCTTGCTCTCCTACGGCGGGCAGTCCTCCACTACCGAACCAATTGTGATTACCAAATGTTCCCGTGGCATCAATCACTACATCGGCAACGGCGATTCGCGGTCCGTTGGCATCCTCCAGGAGAAGGTGAAACGGGGGCTCGCCGCGTTCCGGCATGCCAACTCGTTCATGTTTCAGGAGATCTTCTCGCGACACCCCCACCACGCGCGTCCGCTGGTGGACATGACTCGATAGCAGATCGGTGGCGGCCAGCGGCAGCAAGTACGATTCAGCCCACTCACGACCGGTCAACATCGCCGTGTCGTCGGGGGCCTGCCAGGTGGCATCTTGAGCCTGAATAGCCGCGGCTCCGAGCGTGGAGCGATTCATCTGGAAGGGGCTGAACATTTTCACGTGGCCCCAGGCCAACACGTTCTCGGCTACCTTGCCACGTTCATAGATGTCGACCTTGTAGCCCATGAAGCGTGCGTAGAGAGCAGCTTCAAGCCCAATCGGGCCGGCGCCCAAAATGGCGATCGTCGCGGGGGTATCAACAGCCATACGTTGTCAATTCGTTTCGTTGTTTTGCTGTAGTGTAGGCAATCGGCGAGTTACTATTCGTTAGAGAGCATACTAACCGCCGAGTCTCTGTGAAATGAAGGGCGCCACCCGCAGCTCGTCAAGCTCCCCGTCTCGGCTTCCCCGTCTCGGTAGTCATCAAGAGGCGTCTCGGACTTCGCGATCGTCTCGATCGGCCGTCTCACCCCAGGCCTTTTTTTACGCTGACCAGCTTGGCGGCCAATTCCTTGAGATGCGGATCACAACCTTCGATGTTGTCTCGATTGTCTTGGTTAGCGCTCAGTTGGATCGAGAGTCGTTCTAAATCGGACAGCTCATCGATGTCGTACCAGATGGGAAGCGCTTCATAAGGGGTTCCGGTAGCTCGCAGCTTGTCCTGTGTCTGTTGCCAAACACGCTTACTGCTCCAGTCGATGTCGACAAAGATCTCGGGAATGAGTCGCGTGGCACCAAGCAAGTAATAACCCCCGTCCTCGCTCGGTCCGACTACGACGGGGACTTTCCGCAGACGCTCGAATGCCATATCTATCCGATCGAGCGGCACGTGCGGGCTGTCCGAACCAATGAGAACGACTCGGGATCCGCGGCCTTGTAGAGCCGACCGAAAGAAGTTCCGCATGCGGAGGCCGAGATCTCCAGGTGACTGGGTTTGCAACTGCCAGCTGGCGCCAGCGAGTTCGGCCATCTCTCGCTGGCGATCCGCAGGCCAGTAGACGAGCATTCGCCTCGCGTCGATAGACTCGCAGCGTCGTAAGGTTACCGAGAGAAAGTCGTGATAGAGGCTTGCTGCCTGTTCCGCGCCGAGACTCTTGGAGAGTCGAGTCTTAACGGTCCCCGGTTCCCAGTACTTCGCAAAGACGCCCAGCTGTTTCAAGCCATCGGCTGCATGATCTTCTGTTCGTTGTTGTTGGGGCTCCGATGGCATGCGGATCGAGTCCTAGGAGTCTTCGTCGTGGAGCAACCGCGCCAACAGAATCTCATCGACGCGACCACGAAAGCGAATCTTGCCATCGATTTCGACGACAGGGACGCAGACGTCGAACTTGGCTCGGAGCTCAGGATCGGAATCGATGTCTCTCTCTTGGAGGAGTAGACCATGTCGGATGAGGACTTCCTTGGCATCATCGCAGAGATGGCAGCCGACTCGGGTATAGAGTATCGCTTCCATGAATTTGGGGGCTCTGGCGGTGGTTGGGTTCTCAAGTGCTTAACAGGCGGGCAATGCCGACGATCGCTACAGGCACGCTGAAGGAGAGGATAGGTGGCCGAATTTGCCGCGTATAACACCGCAAATTCTTTGCATCTAGAGATTTACGTGATATTGTATAGGAGGTGGAGTCGCTGGAATATCCGGAACAGACGGCTGCCGCCGGTAGCCTTTGTGCTGTACGATTTCGGTTCTTGGGTGGTTCGACGCCGTAGGGCAATCATCGACCGCTTTCAGACCTTTTCACACATGTCTTGAATTGCAGCCATCGCATGGCCAGTTTGTCGGTTGAAAAGTTTGTCGAATTGCTGAAGAGAAGCAAGCTGATTGAGCATATCGATCAGTTGGCCAAAGAGCTTGCGGAAATCAAACTTTCCCTGGGCGGCAAACTCCCTACCGATTCAAGGAAGCTGGCCAATCAATTGATCCAGCGTGAGATAATCACTTCCTGGCAAGCTGACAAGATACTCGAAGGTCGTCACAAGGGTTTCTTCCTCGGCAAGTACAAGCTGCTTGGCCACATTGGCAGCGGTGGTATGAGCACGGTCTATCGAGCGGCCCATGTGCTGATGCATCGTCAGGCGGCCATCAAGGTCCTGCCCAAGTCTCGAGTCGAAGACTCTTCTTACCTAGCGCGGTTCTATCAGGAAGCGCAGGCGGCGGCGAGGCTCGACCATCGAAATATCGTCCGCATTTACGATGTCGACAACGAAGGCGACGTGCATTACATCGTCATGGAGTTCATCGACGGACCCGACCTGCAGCGGCTAGTAAAACAGGACGGACCGTTGGACTATGAAACGGCCGCCAATTACATCGCCCAAGGGGCGATTGGCCTGGAGCACGCGCATCAGGCGGGATTGATTCACCGCGACGTCAAGCCGGCCAACTTCCTGGTGGATGAAAAGGGAGTCGTCAAGATTCTTGATATGGGCTTGGCCCGTTTCGTGGACGATGATCGGGCCTCACTGACCGTGGCGCATGACGAAAATGTCCTTGGAACGGCCGATTATTTGGCTCCCGAACAGGCCGTTGACAGTCATTCGGTTGACGAGCGAGCCGATATCTATAGTCTCGGCTGTACGCTCTATTTCTTGCTCACCGGGCACCCTCCGTTTCCCGAAGGCACCCTGCCCCAGCGGCTCATGATGCACCAGACCAAGGCCCCAGCCCGAATCGAGATCGATCGGCCCGATGTGCCCAAGGACCTGGTCGCCATCTGCGAACGCATGATGGCCAAGTCTCCTGATGCGCGTCCGCAGACCGCCGCCGACGTTGCCGGTCTGATGATCGACTGGCTAGCCTCGCGAGGGCAGACTTTTGAGGATGGATCGGGCAGCTCCCCCCGACTTACTGGAGATTCTTCCGGCAGTCTTCCCACCACCGGGAGTGGAATGCGCCGGGGCGGCGGTACCAAGACGGCAACTTCTCCACAGCGAAAGAAGAGTGGCCAACGTCAACGAACAAGTTCCAGTATGAACGATACGGTGACCGATGCCGCCAATACGAAGGCTGGACGGACTCGCAGCGGCGACAAGAAGCCCAGCAGTTCCAAGGGACGAGCTCGCTTGCCCGTGGCAAAGCCTCTGCCCGAGGACGCTCCGCCAGAGCCACCCGAACCGGCACACGAGTTCCAATTCGACACGGGTGGCGCCTCCAAGACTGCGAGCAAACAACCCTCGCTGGCCCAGAAAAGGGCTGCCCGCCGTCGATCCTCTCGTCCGCCCGTTTGGCTGTGGGTGGTGATCTTCTGCGCGGCTTCGGCTGTCGTTGGCTTGGCTCTGGCCCTCTTCTCCGGCGGAATCGGCGGAGGCAGCTAGTCCAGCGGATTCTTGTCGGCTCCTGACACTCTTTCAAGAGAGGAGCCGGAAGCCGCCCCATCGCGCGGATTCTTAGGCGCAAACCCTCGCGCGTCGTTCCTGGCGAAACCTGCTGAATTCTCCCATTCGAGGGTCAGTCGGGGCCGTTCGGATGTGCCATAATTCCATGATAACAAAGGACTTATGTTCGATATGTTGAAATGGGAATTCCTGGCTGTCTACCATAGATATGGCGGCCCGAGCTCCTCAAAGATCCCTTTCGGGCTCTTTGTTCGGGTCATAGGAACAGACCGCCCACATCCCTCCCTGGTGGTTTTGAGTTGGCACGGATCGCTGTTTACCGACGGTTCGTTTCAGCAGAATTCTCGATTCCCTATGGCACGACGTCATTCCCATCGCATCGAAGGCAAGGTTCGCTCGCTATCGGTACGTCAGCGAGCCGCCCTGACCCCCTCAGCCCGCCCCAAGGCGTTGCGGGGTAAACGGATGCGCGGTGGCCAGCGTAACGAGCAATTGCCATTCGCGCCACCTGAGGACTGGCACGAGCCGGCCGAAGAAGTCCTTCATGATCGGGATCCGTACGATTTCCGGATCGTGGAGCAGCCTCCGGGGCCAGGTTATCGACATGTACTTCAGCCGGACGAGATTCGAGCTCGACTCCGGGAACTCCCACCGAGCTTTGTAGAGCCCTTGGAAGTCGTCCAGCTGAGTCGAATGACTCGTAAGAAAGAGCGATTTTCGTGCTATGGCATGCAGTGGGGGTGTGCCCTCTTCCTGTATCCGCTTGAGGAGGACCGTATCGAGACCCATTGCCGACCGCCCAAGCCGAGCCAACGAATCGAGGCCCAGATGTATGGCGGTCGCTGGGTACAAGATGCATTCGACTCGTGGCGGCTGATCTGGTCGGAGGACGCGCTGAAGGACTTCTATCTCAACAACATCTTGATTCATGAACTGGGGCATTTGCTCGACGAGCGGAACACGAGTTACGTCGATCGCGAGCGGTATGCTGAGTGGTTCGCGCTCGAGTATGGCTACAAGATGAGTGATCGCTTGGGCCCCGAAAAGCGTCGGCGAGTTGTCCGTCGCCATCATGCCAGCTAAGCCACAAGCAGGGCGTAGCCGGCCCCTTCTTCCGTTGAGTGGCGAGGAGAGGCCAATTGGCGGCCGACTTCCGCCCCAGATGCATCCAGCCCGTTTCTGGTCACCGCACTCTACCGATCGATCACTCTCAGGCTCTCGATCGGCAGGACTTCGTTCTGGCTACCTGACCGAAACCCTTCCAGGTCGATGGTGACGTACTTGAAGCCCAAATCTCGAAGCTGGTTGCAAATCTGTTGTCGCGTGGCTTCGTCACAGAGTTTGGCGAGTTCCGAGGGGGAGACCTCGACTCGCGCCAGATCTCCGCGGTGATAGCGTACCCGCAGCGTCGACAGGCCCTGGCCGCGCAAGAACTGTTCCGCCCGATCGATCATGCGAAGCCTCTCCGTGGTGACTTCCTCGCCATACGCGATACGGCTCGCCAGGCAGGGAGCCGCCGGTTTATCGGCCACAGGCAGTTCCCAGTGGGCCGCCAGCTGTCGAACCATCTGCTTATCGATATTGCAATCGAGCAGCGGGCTGACCACTTGGTGTTCTTTGGCCGCCTCCATACCAGGACGATAGTCGCTGGCGTCGTCGGCGTTGGCTCCGTTGAGAATAACCGTCACGCCGAGTTGTTCGCAGAGAGGTAGGAGTTGCTCATAGAGTTCGGTCTTGCAGTGATAACAGCGATTGGCTGCGTTGGCGGCATACTCTGGATTCTCCAGCTCCGCCGTGTGAACGACCTCGTGACGGATTCCCATCTGCTTCGCCAGGGAGCGAGCCTGCTCCAGTTCACCCTCGGCGAGACTGGGGCTCACGGCGGTAATCGCCACGGAGCGATCGCCCAAGGCGAGTGAGGCGGCCTTGGCGACGACCGTACTATCAACGCCGGCCGAGAATGCCACCGCGCAACTGTCGTACCTCTCGATGGCGGCCAAGAGCTGTTCACGTTTGGTCGATAGGTCACTCATAACAGAAACTTGTTCTGAGGGTGGTTGCCGGCTACCTGCCAGACACGACTGGTCGACACGACTGGTCGTCCCGAAACACTTTCTTAGTATGCCTTATGCGATGCTTCGAGACCAAGAAGCTTCGAGAGCAAGGCATAGCCCGGCACCAGACTGGCAGATGCCCCGCAGCCGAAGTAATCGGTGCCCATTGTCCGATGGAACCCGAGGACTTGGTGGAAAGAAACGGGAAGCAGAATTTCGCGAGCAGGGTTTCCGAGAAGAACGAGCAGGGTTTCCGAGAAGAACGAGCAGGGTTTCCGAGAAGAAGCCGAGCAGGCGCCAAGGTACTGGGTCGGCGCAAAAAAGGAGCCGATGCATCCTGGCGAGCACGTTCGTAACTAAAAGGGGGTGCCTTGGATCCTTGGGTTTGTGATCCGAAGGGTGTTACTCGGCGACGGAAAATCACCGCACCTCGGCCTGACAGCTCCCGGATCCTCCTGGGGGGATAAGGCTCCCAATTGACATGCTTAGCGGCTCACCACACTTCGCATCGGCTCGTGAGTCGTGCGAGAATTAACGCTCTCTGTCGGTAATGCTAACACGGCCCCCAGAAGGTGGCAAGGAAAAAAACCTCCCCACCGCGATTTTTGAAGACACTACCCGGCGACTGGGTAATCCGGGCTGTTTCAGTCGCCGTGGCGATTTTCCCAATCCGTGGTCGGAGTCGGTTGTCGACAGGGAACGACAGGCTATTGATGCGATGGATTGTCGCGGAGTCGAGCGATTTGGTCCCGAACTCTCGCGGCATCTTCATATCGCTCCTCGGTAACCGCCTGTTCCAATTGTTTCTTCAATTGGTCCAGTGGGCTCTCGGGCAGTTCTTCCGAAGTCAGTTGTTTGGGGCTGCCGGCCTCTTCACCACGGAGCTCGTCGCGCCATTTCTCAAGATGGACCAGTTCCTGACAGTCGGTGGCGCGATCTTCCTGACCGTAGTCCTTCAGGAACTGATGAATCGCCTCGATGCCGCTCTCGATGACCCGGATGGCCGCGGGATAGTCCTCAAGCTCAACCAGCGGAGTCGCGATCGCACGAGTACGCATCATCGTCACGTAGGGGCGCCATTGATCAAATTCGAGTTTGTCCTGCTCGCGACGGGCAAAACGGCGGACGAAGTCGAACAGCTTCAGATTGCGGCTGGTGTCCCGGGCACACAATTCATATCGCCCTAGCTGCCAAAAACTGATGTATCGATGGTAGTACTGAACGCCTTCCTGCAGCAATTTCTGACAGTGCTCAGGTTCCAGCTGAAACGGCTTCCCATCAGGATGCTCGGCGTCGTGACTGGCCTGTTCCGCGGCGAAGAAGGCGAGCCACGATTCATGGTCCTCAATGGTGCGGCCATCCGGACGGCCATCAAGTTCCATCTGCATCAGCCCCAACTCCAAGCGAAGTTGAATCTTCTCCTTGCCGTCGCTGGCACGAATAATGCGGACCATGACCTCGTCCGCATCGTAAGGCCAGGCTTCGATGATGCGCGAGATGTCTTTGTCGCTATCGTTTCCGCGAAGGTCGGTCACAGACTAATTACCGTCTCGGGGGTGGCATCGGATTCGTCGGGTGCGGCATTGATTGTCCGTCCCCGTAAATAGAAGTTTATCCCACAGGCGTGGATCGCGGATAGAGCTAACCACCGACTCAGCTTGCCGAAGGCAGGGATTCGCCGGCAGCTGGCAACAATCGAAGAAGGCAGACGGAAGCCAGGACCGGCGGACTGCCGCTGTCGCCAGATGCACCAGAATGGACTCGGCCTTTGTGGTCCCAGGTCTGGGCCACAGCTACTCGGATGCGAGAATTGGGTTCGTCGACTCGCTATCCGGCGGTCGGTTCCTGCGGCTCGCGGATCAGTGTCTCCAACTTCTTGGTATTCCGTTCCAAGGCCAGCACAATGGTTCGTTGCTCGGTACCGCCAGCGTTGTTCGCCACGACAGGAACGACCTGACGCCCTTCTGGGAGGGCTACACGTAGGGTAAACGATCCGTCTTCTCGGAGTTCTACCGGCTGGCCCTTCATCGTGACGTGGGAGCCGGGGGTGGCGACCCCATAGACGATCATCTCCGCATCGACTTCAAAGTGAAGTACGCCATGATTCTGACGCATCTTCTCGTTGGAGATGCCGAATCTCGTCACGGCAGCGGCCCCCATCGGACGACGCAGGCGCTCCTCAAACAGTTCTTGGAGGTCTCCGGAAGCCGACTCGTTGCCGTATCCACCGCTCATGGCGTAGACGGTGTCGAAATTCGCCGCCACTTCCCGCCAGTTCTCGTCGAGCGTATCGCAAGAGCCGGCAGGTGGGGTGGTTACTCGATTGCTGCGGGCCAAAGAGTAGTACTCGCCATTCTGTGCCAGGTACCCAATGTCGAGCCGATAAGTCGAAGGGGGGTCGCTGACATCGATATACCAGTTGTTGACTCCCCCATGTATCGGAATATCTCGCAAGACTCGTTCCGAGGCATTGGTCGTATCGTCGGCGCTCACGGCCAACAGACGAATGACCGGTTGCGCGGTGTGCCAGTGTTGCCGCAAGGCCGCCGCGGCCCGTTCGACTCCCTGTCGACGGAGTTCCCAGCAGGCGTGCAGCCAGTAGGAGTCGCGAACCATCACGACGAAGCGGTCTTTCTTGCCATCGGTTTCCGAACTCGCCGAAAACCCCGCGAGATCTTTCGACGTGTGTTGCGGGACGCGGGCTCCCGACGTCCGAGAGGATCGGGATCGCGTTCCACTGGTGGCCGAGTTCATGCCGCCGCCGGCTCCGTTCGATCTTCGCTTCCTGCCGCTGCTCGACTTCGATTTGCTCTTGGCAGAGGCTTTTTTCTGCACCACGCGAAGGATGGCCATGATGAGCTGTTCCTTCCGCATCGAGTGCCAGCCATCCACTTTGTGTTTCTTGGCAAGCTGCGCCAAGTCTTTGCAGGTTCTGGTCCGTAACGTGTCGGCAGTAATCAAACAGATACCCTCCGGTCGTCGGTACTTCCCAGGACGGGAAGACCGTCGCCAAGTTTGTGATCGAGGGTCGTCCGTGACGTGGATCCAGTTAATGCGGCGCGCGGAACAGTTCCCAGAGAACTGCCCGAGGTACCCGGGTCAGGAAGGCCAATCATGGGCTTCCCGATGCTTCGACCAGTCCGCATCTCACCAGGGGATGGCGAGGGCGGTGCTGGCCTCTGGTCGAGTTCTTCCGGTCTTGCGACGCGAAGCGAATTCAACCACCGTTGATGTGTTCGATTGTAATTTCGATGATGAAAATTGGCAACAATCTGGGGCGACTCAAAGGCCTCGACGGGAGCAATTTGATGGCCGTAAGGTGTTTTATTGAAAAGGCTTAGGATCTTGATTGTGAGATTGAAGAAGCAGCTGCAGAGCACCACCTATGAGGGGTTCTCTTATGCCATGCCACGGAAGAGATTCTCGGCGGAGCGTCTCGAACAATGGGACCACACTTCCTTTCCATGATGCCCCCCGGTTGTTGAGCTGAGACTGCTCCGTTTGGCGACGACGTCCAGGCGTCGATTTGTGCCCACCGAGCCTTCGACTAGAGTTTGGGCGAAGCGGGAGCTGGAGAGGGCCTTTCGATCGTGAGGCGGTTGGCAAAATGGATGTCTTCGGCGTAGTGAAAAACATTTTCCCAGAGTGGAGATCACTCGTTGACCCAAATCTTGGCTTCGGATAAATTAGTTGGCTTATTGAAATTCACGATGCCGATTGAGCTAGCGTACCGTCCGCTGAGAAGCCAATCGCCTTCCAAATGGCGACCGTTTTTCACCGGGATTTCAGCGTTCTGGCGGCCCTGCCCCCAAGCGAAACCCATCGTGAGTAGCCCACCTGATGATCGTTCACCGTTGGCCATGGCTTACGGATGGGCGATGCAAATAATGACCATCTCGGCGGAGATGGTGTTGCCAGGCTTAGCGGGTCTTTGGCTCGACAACCGCCTGGGAACGAAGATTGTTTTTACACTGATTGGCTTTGCCATCGGATTGCCTTTGTCGTTGTGGCATCTGCTCCGAATAACCAAAGCGGCTCAGGCTCGAAGTCGAGAGACGGACAAGCCGAGCGACGGGACACTTTCCTCGTGACGCGTGCGACAGAACTTTGGCGAAGAGTACGTGAACTCAGCACGCTCTCGCGCGCCGCGATTCTCTTGGCCGTTTCCCTGGCGGTCTTGGGTTTGACGCTGCCATTCGCTTGGCAGGCCGGCGGTGATGCCGCCGTGACGGCGAGCCTTGTCGCCATGCTGCTTTGTCTCGGCGGGGCGATTCTCGCCTTAGTGTTCGCCGATGTCTTCGGTCCCGTCTTGCCGTCTGGAATGGCGATCTATGCGGGTATGTTATTTCGCATGTCCTTGCCTCTCGTCATCGGTACACTCTTGTACTTTAAAAATCCAACTCTGGCTGATGCAGGACTGTTCGGCTATCTGATCGTTTTCTATTTTGTGACGCTCCTGGCCGAAGTCGTTCTTACGCTTCCGAAGCATGGCGCCATGTCGACGATGGTAGAAAGGAAGTAGTGCTGTGGCCGATCCGATGTCACACGTGCAGGATCAGACCTATTTTGAGGTTCCTCGATTCATTTATGGCCCAGAAGGGTTGATCAAGGGGGAGGTGGCTGGTCATCTTCCTATCCCGCAGCCTTTCGAGGACATGGCCGTGCCAGGGTTCTTGCAAGCGATCGGGATCGAAAGATTTCAGATAACGAAATTCATGATCTTGGAGGTTGTTGCGGCCGTGGTGCTGGTGGCAATCTTTGTCCCGCTGGCCAGGAGGATCGCGACGGGGCAATCTCCCAAGGGGCGCATCTGGAATTTCTTTGAATTACTGCTGGTTTTTGTCAGAGATGAGGTGGCAAGACCAGCTATCGGTAAGAAGGATGCGGATCGATTTGTTCCTTTTCTGTGGACCATGTTCTTATTCGTCCTGTCTTGTAATCTGATTGGAATGCTGCCTTGGAGCGGCACCGCAACGAGCGCCCTCGGGACCACAGGAGGACTGGCTGCGGTCGCCTTCTGTGTGACTGTCGGGGCAGGTATGAGCAGCTTAGGGCCTGTCGGATTCTGGAAGGCTCAGGTTCCGCACATGGGGTTGCCATTGGTGTTGGCCATTCCCATGGTGCCTATGATCTTCCTGATCGAGGTTGTTGGGCTGATCATCAAGCACGTCATGTTGGCATTGCGTCTGCTGGCGAATATGTTTGGTGGACATGTCGTGCTGGCAGTCTTGATGAGCTTTATTGTAGCTACGGCGGCGTCACCGGCTTGGTACGGCGTCATGCCTGCGACCGTCCTGGGCTGCACTGCCATGAGCCTGTTGGAGCTGTTTGTGGCCTTCTTGCAAGCTTATATTTTCACGTTCTTGTCGGCCTTGTTTATTGGCATGGCGGTCCACCCACACTAGCAAGACGAGATCTCAATCGAACATTTTTTCTTAGACCATTGAAACACGTTTCCTCAAATTTAGGAGTGTAGAAAAGTGAATAAGGCTGTTAGGATTTTTGCTCTGTTTGTTATTGCGATTCTCTCCGTTTCGCCTGTCTTCGCCGCCCCGGAAGCCGAAAGCGCGGAAGGTGCTGGTCAGGCTGCACAGCAGGAAGACGCACCCGCCGCTGGCATTAGTATCCTGTCCGCGCCCGCACTCGGTGCCGGTCTGGTGATTTTGGGCGCCGGTTTTGGTATCAGCCGAATTGGTGCAGCGGCGGTTGAGAGCCAGGCTCGTCAACCGGAAGTTGCCGGTGCGATTCAAACCGCGATGATTATCGCCGCGGCGTTGATCGAAGGCGTCACGCTCTTCGCGCTCATCGTCTGCATGATGTCGATCGGAAAGTAGGCTGGTCTCGCGGGCAGCCCGCGAGAGCACCTCTTGGGAGATAGAAGTATGAATCGCTGGATTTGCATTCTCGCCATCGTTTCGGTCATGGTCGGAGGGACTCTCTTTGCCACGCCGGCATTGGCGGCCGATGCTGGAGGTGGCGGACCGCTCGTCGCTAAGCCAGACTTGGCAATTTTCACCCTGGTGGTGTTTGTAGTCTTGCTTCTCGTCCTGTGGAAATTTGCCTGGGGGCCAATTTCCGCCGGCTTGGATAAGCGTGAGCAAGGCGTTGCCAACAACATCGCCCGGGCGGAAGAGGCGGCCTCGGAAGCCGAGAAGTTGATTGCCAACTACGAGGCAAAACTGGCGGCCGCTTCTGACGAAGTCCGCGGGATGATTGAAGAAGCGCGTCGCGACGCCGAGCACACCAAGCAACAGATCGTTGACGAAGCCCAGCAGGCGGCCTCCGCCGAAGCCGATCGCGCTCGACGCGAGATCGAAACGGCCAAGGCTTCCGCACTCAAGGAACTGGCTGATCGGACCACCGATTTCTCTTTGGAATTGGCCGGTCAGGTCTTGGGACGCGAGATGTCGAGCGAGGATCACGCTCAATTGATTCGACGTGCCACGGACGACTTCATGAAGGTCGATCCGAGCAACAACTGACCCTCGTGACGCGAGTCGCATCAACTGCCATTTCGAGTATCTCTCATGAGTCAAAGCAGCGGACAATTCGATGTCGGCGGACAGCAGATAGCCTCGATTTATGCGAAGGCCTTCTTCGATGCCGCCACGGAAGATCCGGCCGAAGTGGCTTCGCTCGTCGAGGAACTTGAAGCGGTCGTGGCCTATGGCGTCTGGGCGCATCCGGAGTTTCAGGAGTTGCTGGCCAACGAGTTAATTCCACCGACCGAAAAGGTGGGGATTCTTGATCGGGTCTTCGCCGGGCGGGTTTCCCAGCTGGTGCTCAACTTCCTGAAGGTGGTGGCGGAGCACGAGCGGCTGGCCTATCTGTCGCTGATGTCGGCCGAATCGAGAGTACTGCTCGATGAGTCGCTCGAACGCCGTCGGGTTCATGTGACCACGGCCGCACCTATGGATAGTGGCACGCTGCAAAGCTTGACCGCCACCCTTCGCGAACAGTTGGGCCGGGAGCCGAGCGTCGTCACCGATGTCGATCCGGCTTTAATCGGTGGTCTGGTGATCCGCATCGGAGATCGAGTCTACGACGGCTCGATCAGCGATCGCATTCGCCGGATGAGAACCGAATTGAGTGCCCGCTACTCCGAGGCGATCGAGACTCGCCGCGGCGATCTCGTCGCGGAGTTCACGGAGAGTTAACAACCGAAATAGAAATCTAATTTCATGTGATCGTCTCACCGGGCGGGTCGTGGACCCACGCGAAACGAGTCGACAGAATTCAAAGATCGAGAATCGAGATGAAATTCAAAGCTGACGAGATCGCATCTGTCATTCAGCAGGAAGTCCAGAACTACGAGTCGCAAGTCGACGTGCGGGAAGTCGGACGCGTGCTGGAGGTGGGTGACGGAATTGCCCGGGTCTATGGCCTGTCTGGCGTGATGGCCAACGAAATGGTTGAGTTCCCCGGCGGAATCATCGGTCTGGCGTTCAACCTCGAAGAGAACTCGGTTGGTGTCATCATTCTTGGTGATTACCTGCAGATTAACGAGGGCGACGAAGTGAAGAGCTTGGGCCGGCTGCTGAGCGTGCCCGTCGGAGATGCTCTGGTCGGCCGGGTTGTCGATCCGTTGGGCAATCCGCTCGATGGCAAGGGACCGGTTGTCTCCAGCGAGACGCGTCCGGTGGAAGTCATCGCCGCCGGTGTCGCCGAACGTCAGCCGGTTTGTGAGCCGTTGCAGACGGGGCTCAAGGCAATTGATGCCATGACGCCGATCGGTCGCGGTCAGCGCGAACTGATCATTGGCGACCGTAAGACCGGAAAGACCGCCATCGCTATCGACGCGATCATCAATCAGCGCGATTCCGGCGTGAAATGTTTCTATGTCGCCGTCGGTCAAAAGGACTCGTCGATCGCGGGCGTTATCGAAGAACTTCGCCGCAATGGAGCGATGGACTACACGACGGTGATCATCGCCGGTGCCAGTGCCCCCGCCCCGTTGCAGTACATTGCCCCCTATAGCGGAACGGCGATGGCCGAGCATTTCATGTTCGCGGGCGAGCACGCCTTGGTGGTCTACGACGATCTTTCCAAACAGGCTCAGGCCTATCGTCAGCTGTCGCTCTTGATGCGTCGTCCGCCGGGTCGCGAAGCCTATCCGGGTGACGTGTTCTACTGCCACAGCCGACTGCTGGAGCGATCTTCAAAGTTATCGGAGGAGCTCGGCGGCGGATCGATTACGTCGCTGCCGATCATTGAAACGCTCGAAGGTGAAGTCTCGGCCTACATTCCGACCAATGTGATTTCGATTACAGACGGACAGATCTATTTGCAACCCGACCTTTTCTTCGCGGGACAGCGACCGGCCATGAACGCCGGTATTTCGGTTTCTCGCGTCGGTGGTGCGGCTCAGATTAAGGCCATGAAGAAAGTGGCCGGTGGCTTGCGACTCGACTTGGCGGCCTTCCGCGAGTTAGAGGCCTTTGCCCAACTCGGTACTGAACTCGACGCGGCGACTCAGTCGCAACTCGATCGCGGTTACCGCATGGTCGAGCTGCTCAAGCAGGGCCAGTACCAGCCGATGAACGTCATCGATCAGGTGCTGAGTATCTTTGCCGGTACTCGTGGCTACCTCGACAAGGTGCCCGTCGAAGAAGTCGCCCAGTGGGAGACCGCCTTCTTGCACTTTATGCGAGAGCAAAAATATGAGGTCCGGAAAACGCTCGAGGACTCGGGCGATCTCAGCGATGAGACGGTCAAGATGATCGAGGATGCCATCGCTGAGTTCCTGCCGCAGTACGAGTCAGGCGCCGCTATCGAAGCCAGCCAAGGCGAAACGCCGGCGGCCGAAGAAGAACCGGTCACCGTTTAAGCGAAGGTAGCGTCTTGACGATTTTCGCTTCTGTTCCATTTGACGTGACTATTAACTGAGATGACGAATGGCCAACGCACGTGCCCTAGATAAACGACGCAAGTCGATCCGCAACATCCGCAAGATTACGCGGACTATGGAGTTGATCGCCACGGCCCGCTTCAAGCAGGCCATGGATCGCGCGAGCGCGGCCACCGCTTTCACCGATCGCATGACCCAGTTGGTCGCCGATCTGTCGGCCGCCGGTCTCGATGTGAGTCATCCGATGCTGGATCAGCGTGAAGAACCACAACGGGGTCTGTTGTTGGTCCTAACGTCAAACCGTGGTCTCTGTGGTGGTTACAACGGCAACGTATTGCGAGCCGCTACCGAACGCCGATCGGAACTTGTGGAGTCGATTCCTGAGATGCGACTTGAAGTCTCCGGTAAGCGTGGCGTGTCGTATATGAAGTATCGCGGCATCGCGATTGACGAGAGCTTCACGCACTTTGAAGACAAGCCGTCTTACGACGAAGTCGATGTGCTGGCGACTCGCTTCCTGGACGACTTTGTCACTGGCAAGATCGATCGCCTCGATGTGGCTTACACCCGCTTTGAAAGCAGCTCCAGGCAGATCGCCACAATTGAAACTCTCTTGCCGTTGGGGTCACTTGGCGGAGCTGAGGATGAACAATCATCATCCGGCGAGCAATCGATGTACGAGTTTCTCCCCTCGGCCCAGAGCATTCTGGAAGAGGTGGTGCCGACGAGTTTCAAGGTTAAACTCTTCAAGTGCTTCCTCGATGCGGCGGTGAGCGAGCAGATCGCCCGCATGGTGGCCATGAAATCGGCGACCGAAAATGCCGACGAAATCATTCGCGACCTCTCGATGACCTACAACCGTGCCCGACAGTCGCAGATTACCGGCGAGCTGCTTGAGGTGATGGGCGGCGTCGAGGCACTCAAGAATTAACGAATCCCATTGCATAACCCAATCGTTTTTCCGTAACGAAGAGCAACAGAAAAAGCAGTTACCATCATGGCAACCACGACAACAAAAAGCGGTCAAGTCACGCAGGTCATCGGTTCGACTTTCGACGCAGAATTCCCTGAAGGGCATCTGCCCGCGATCTACAACGCGGTCACCGTAACCTCCGACGAAAAAGGGATTAAGCTCAATCTGACGGGCGAGGTCCAGCAGCATCTCGGCGGCGGCCGCGTCCGCTGTGTGGCCCTGGGGAGTACCGACGGAATGGTTCGCGGACATGAGTGTGTCGATACCGGGGCTCCGGTGTCGGTGCCGGTCGGAGATGCCACGCTCGGTCGCGTATTCAACCTGTTGGGCGAGCCGGTCGATGCCCGTGGTCCGGTGGCAGCGGACGACCGCTGGCCGATTCATCGGGACGCTCCGCCGATCGATACGCTTTCAACGAGTACCGAGCTGTTTGAAACCGGTATTAAGGTAATCGACCTGCTGACCCCCTTTGTGCGTGGTGGTAAGGCGGGGCTGTTCGGGGGTGCCGGGCTGGGAAAGACCGTTATTCTCACCGAACTCATCGCTCGTATCGCCTCGGCTCACGGTGGTTACTCCGTCTTTGCTGGCGTCGGTGAGCGAACGCGTGAGGGAACCGACCTGTGGCTGGAAATGCAGGAAGCCGCCATCGGCGACACCGGCCGTCACGTTATTGATCAGACCTGCATGGTCTTCGGTCAGATGAACGAACCGCCGGGTGCACGTCTGCGTGTCGCTCTTAGTGCTCTGACCATGGCCGAGTACTTCCGTGATACAACCGGTAAGGACACGCTGCTGTTCGTCGATAACATCTTCCGCTTCTCGCAGGCGGGCAGTGAGGTGTCGGCGTTGTTGGGCCGAATGCCGTCTGCCGTTGGTTACCAACCGACGCTGGCGACCGAAATGGGTGCCTTGCAGGAACGAATCGCCTCGACCGACAAGGGAGCCATCACCTCGGTGCAGGCCGTGTACGTGCCGGCGGACGATCCGACCGATCCCGCCCCGGCGACCGCCTTTGGACAGCTCGATGCGTTCCTCTACCTGGAACGATCGATTAGTGAAAAGGGTATTTACCCGGCGGTCGATCCGCTCGCTTCGAGTAGCCGGATTCTCGATCCGCACTACGTCGGCGATCGTCACTACGACATTGCCCGCCGCGTGCAGACCACCCTGCAACGTTACCGCGAACTTCAAGACATCATTGCGATTCTCGGTGTTGACGAATTGAGTGAAGACGATAAGCAGGTCGTGCATCGGGCTCGTCGTATCGAACGCTTCCTCTCCCAGCCGTTCCTCGTGGCCGAGGTGTTTACCGGGAAGCCAGGCGAGATTACGTCGCTGAGCGATACAATTCGTAGCTTCGAAGAGATCTGCGATGGTAAGTGGGATCATCTGCCCGAGCAGGCGTTCATGTACGTCGGCCCGATTGAGCAGGCGGAAGAACAAGCCAAGAAGATGGAAAAAGAGGCATAACTCGCTGTGGAAACTCAAGATCCCCATACGAGTGTTGGTGAGTCCGGTTCGGTCCGAGTGCTGGAATGTACCGTCGTGACGCCGGAGGCAACCGTTCTCAATACACTCGCACAGTTCGTGGCGTTGCCCCTCTTCGACGGTGAGATCGGCATCGGACCGCAGCATGCCCCGATGATCGGACGACTCGGCTTTGGCGAGTTGCGTGTCACGGAAGGGGATCGGACCTTGCGCTACTTCGTCGAAGGTGGCTTCGTGCAGGTAACCGGAAATCAGGTCTCCGTGCTTACCAACCGGGCCATTCCCGAGGATGAGATCGATCTTGAGGTGGCCGAAGAGCAGCTGGCGGCGGCCCTGTCGAGGCAGGCCTTCGGCGAGGACGAGCTGGCGATCAAGGAACGCAACGTCTCGCAGTCGAGGGCCTTGCGCAAGGTCGCCCGGGCCAAGGGCTAGGCCATTTCGGTGCTACGGCGGGAGTTCTGTATCCCCATGGTGTCGCGCCACGTTGTCTGACGGCACGGTGGCTAGCGCCACAGTGCCTTTAGATGCCAGGTCCTTTCTCCAGCGGTTCGCTCGACTCGATGGCTCGCTGCGCTTCGTCAGCTTTCGGGTAAGCTTAGCCAGTCCCACCGAATCGTGCGCTGCAGCCACTTCCACCGGACTATTTTCGCCAACTGCATCGACCATATCGGCCCGGTGAGAATCCCCGAAGGTTGGCCGAGTCTCTTTCATTCTGGCCGCGACAATGCGTCGAATGAGAATCTGTCGCACCTTTGATCTTGCCTCGCAGGATCGAGATACCACGTCCACCCCACACCGATCTCTCTCGCCAGCATCATGCACCATCCCCACAATAGCCACGACCGGAACACCGTTCCCCGCCCGCATTTCCCGACTAGTTTGCCACGTGTCCAGCTGGAGATCATCCAGGGGCAAGCCCGGCATCCGATGCGCCAAATCGAACAGAGGGCCTATCTCTTTGGTTCATCGCAGCAGTGCGATCTGGTACTTCGTGATCAGGGAGTCGAAGAAGTCCAAGGTTACATCCTCAACACCCCGCAGGGCGTTTGGGTTCGGCAGCTGGGAAATCTCGCGCCGATCGCCGTCAACAACCGTCCGGTACGATGCATGATGTTGTTGGACAAAGATCGCCTCAGCGTCGGGCCATTTGAATTTCGAATTCACATCCAAACGGCCACTGCGCCAGTGCCAAGTGGGGCACCGATCCCTGTGGCACGGCCACTCCCCGCGTCACGCGCCGCCACAGCCTCCGCCTCAACCCACGCCGGGCGGACCAAGACATCCGCGCTTCCGGCGGGACGTGTCGACGCCCCCGAGGCGGTCGTTCCGGCCCCGAAATTCTTACGAAGGGCAACCGCCGTGTCGCGAGGGGCGCAGCATTCGGCGGTCATACCGGAGTCGTGGAGACACATGAGCCAAGAGCTACTCAGCGAATAGTCGGTGATCGAACCGGCTGCCCCAGCAATAACTAGACGTCCGTAGGAGAGCGTAACCTCGTGATAATGATCCGACGAAAACAGCCTGCCGAGCAACCACCCGAGCAAGATCAGCCAAATAGTATCGTCGGCGTTATCGAGATCCCCTACGACGCGGAGGCCGAGTGGCTCGTCAGCGGTGATGAGTCTGCGCAGCCCGCGCACGTGTTTGCCCGCCGAGCGGCCGCTCCGCTGCCTCCAGCAACGATCATTCGGGTCGACCTGGTGAACTTGCTCGACGATCTCGAAGCGGAGTTGCGAAGATTTCACGATCAGGCTCGCTGCAGGTAGAGCCTGCCGATCGGAAGCGCGTTTGGCAGCATCGCCTTTGGCTGCAGCTATCTGCTGCCCTTCGCTAGATCTGCCCTTCGCTAGATCTGCCCTTCGCTAGATCTGCCCTTCGCTAGATCTGCCCTTCGCTAGATCTGATAGTTGGCCTCGGCCGCCATGTCGTCGACGGCCGGATCACTCCGCATGTTGAGCTTCGGCTTCTCGATGCGAACGATCGTATGCGGCTCGACCGATTTCGTCAGCCAGACACTGGCCCCGATCACCGAATCGTGCCCGATCACGGTCAGACCTCCCAGTACGGTGGCGCTGGCGTAGATGACGACTCGATCTTCGATCGTGGGATGCCGTTTGACGCCGTCCCCGCGCAGTAGCTGGCCCTCGTCGTCCAGCTGGAAGCTCAACGCCCCGAGCGTGACTCCCTGATAAACTTTCACGTGGTTGCCAATCTGGCAGGTCTGACCAATCACGACGCCGGTGCCGTGGTCGATGAAGAAGTGACTGCCAATGGTCGCGCCGGGGTGAATATCGATTCCGGTCTTGGAATGGGCCCATTCGCTGAGCATCCGCGGAATAAACGGGATCTCCATTTGGTAGAGTTCATGGGCCAATCGATATATCGTCACCGCTTCCAATCCTGGATAGCAGAAGATCACCTCGTCGACATTCTTGACCGCCGGATCGCCGTCGAAGGCTGCCTGAACATCCAATGCCAGGGCCTTACGGACGTTCGGAATGCAATTCAGGAATTCGATCGCCTTGGACTGGGCTAACGCCTCGAAATCGACTTCTACCTCGCAGTCGACAGTCGCACCCTGCTCGTGACGTAGCGCCCGGGCGATCTGTTGTGTCAGTTTGTCATGGAGCCCGTCGATTAAATCGCCCACATGGTAGGTCACGTTCCCAATATGGAGCCCTTCTCGGCGTCGATAGCCGGGATAGATAATCTCCTTGAGATCCTCAGCGATTTCGATCACGACATCGTAGTTGGGCAAGGGGCAGTGACCGAGATGATTGATCGATTTGACCTCGGTGTAGGTCTCGACGATTCGCTCGGTGAGATCAGGCAATTGTTCCTTGAGTCGAACGTCGGAAGCCATAACGGCTACTCCTCTGTGGAAATCTGCGGTCTGTGGCGAGCAGCTAGGACGACTCGCGCAAAGAAAAAGTGAAGGATCCCGTTGTCAGCAACGCGACGAAGAGACCATGGAGATCACACGTCCGGCACTAGGCCGGACAGGTACAGCGACACACGAATAGTGAAACGAGCGTTGGATAGTTGGTGATGAGATGCATGAAGAATATCCAAGAATCGCGCGTGTCTCGGCGGAATTCCGACGTGGGGTCCACCATTGCGCTAATAATATATGCACCCTAAACCGATTATTCAACCTATCTGCTACTTTCTTCGGCGTCTCCGCGGACGCGAATTAAGCCAAACTGATGTCCCTCGATCCGCGGCGCTAGCACACCACAGGTAGCGTCGGCGTACGCCCCAGGCCGTTGTGCTACGACAGCTCCTGGGGTACTCTGACCGCGCTGCTGGCATCGCTGGCCTCCTCGCTTCCTCCATTCACCAGGAACTTAAAACACGATGACGACGACCGACTTCCAAGAGTACCGAGTCGAGGCACCCACCTACGAGGAGGTAGCGGCCCGCTATCAGTCGATCAACGCGGAACTGGATGCCGCCTCCGATGCGGAGAGCTATTCCGCCGCAGTGGAAACTTGGGACGCCTATCGGCGGGAACTCTCCAACTGGAGTGCCGTGGTCTCGATTCGTTTTCATCAGGATACGGCCAACCCGGAGTACAAGCAGGCCCGCGAATATTGTGATGAATTGAGCCCAAAACTGACCGACCTGGCAGTTAAAATGAAACGGCGGCTGCTGGCCTCTCCTTTTCGCGAGCAGCTGGCGGCCAAGTACGGAGATTTGGTCTTTGAGCTGTGGACTTGTGACGTGGCCACCTTCGATCCGGTGATCGAACAGGACCTGGTCGATCAGTCGAAATTGGAGTCGGAGTACACGGAACTAGTCGCCACCGCTCGCTTTGAGTTCCAGGGTGAGACACTCACCCTGTCGCAGTTGGGAAAGTATGCCGAGCATCCCGATCGGGAGTTGCGGCACGGCGCCGCGAAGCTGGGTTCCGAATGGTTCGTCGAACAGCAGCAGCAGTTCGACCGCATCTATCATGAGCTGGTTCAGTTGCGGCAGCAGATGGCCGGAAAGCTCGATTATGACAACTTCGTACCGCTGGGTTACAAGAACATGCAGCGGATCGATTACACCCAGGCCGACGTCGAGAATTTTCGCGCCCAGGTCCGCGACGAGGTAGTTCCGCTTTGTGTGGAACTACGCCGCCGCCAAGCCGAAAACTTGGGGCTCGACAAGTTGTACGCCTGGGACGAGGCCATTCATGATCTGCAAGGGAATCCGCGGCCGGCCGGCGATCACGACTGGCTGATCGAGCGGGCGACTGAAATGTTTGCCGCTTTGGGCGGCGGAATGGATGGCTTCTTCGATCTCATGAAGCAGCAGCATCTGATGGACTTGAAGAGTCGAGAGGGCAAAGCGGGTGGCGGATTTTGTCACAGTCTGCCGAGCTTGAAAATGCCCTTTATCTTCGCGAACTTCAACGGAACCAAGGGAGACGTGGAGGTGTTCACCCACGAGATGGGTCACGCCTTCCAATGTTACTCGAGCCGAGAGCAGCCGCTCAGCGATTATCTCTGGCCGACTACCGAAGCGTGTGAGATCCACTCGATGGGCCTGGAGTTTCTCACCTGGCCACAGATGGATCTCTTCTTCGGCGACGATGCGGACCGTTTTCGCAGGTTGCACCTGACCGAATCGATTCTGTTTCTTCCGTACGGCGTGTTGGTCGATCACTACCAGCATCTGGTCTACGACCGCCCCGAGGCGACCCCCGAGGAGCGCAACGCCATGTGGTTGGACTTGGAGTCGCAGTATGTGCCTTGGCGTGACTACGGCGATCTGGCCCATCCGGCCAGCGGTCGTCGCTGGCAGCGACAGCTGCACATTTACGGAATGCCGTTCTACTACATCGACTATACGCTGGCGCTCACCTGTGCGTTGCAGCTGTGGGTCCGCGCCGACCAGGATCGCGAAGCCACGATGCGCGACTATGTGGCGCTCTGTCGCCGCGGTGGCGAGGCTTCCTTTCAGGAACTCGTCAAGTCGGTCGGTATTCGCTCGCCGTTCGCGCCGGGTTGCTTGAGCGAAGTCGTGGCCCGCGCGCAGCGGGAACTGCAGGTCGGTTAGTTCAAACACGTCGTGGCCGAAAGGACAATCGCCGACGCTTAGTGTTCTTCTTCTTCTTTGACCTGCGCCTTGGCGATGATTTCTTGCTGGACATTGCCCGGCACCACATCATAGTGCGAGAATTCCATCGTATAACTCCCCTGCCCTCCGGTTAGGCTGGAGAGATTTCGGGCATAGGTCGTGACTTCGGCCAGCGGAACTTCCGCCGTCACGGTCTGCAAATCGCCGCCGGCCGATTCCATGCCGGCGACCCGTCCCCGGCGGCCCGACATGTCGCTACTGATGTCACCGAGTTTGTCTCCGGGAACCGTGACGTGGATCGTGACAATCGGTTCCAGCAGCGCCGGCTTCGACTCCTGAAACACGTTGCGGAAGGCCATCGAACCGGCTGTCTTGAAGGCGGTTTCGTTGCTGTCGACGGGATGGTGTTTGCCGTAGTGGACCTCAACGCACACGTTCTGTACTTTGAATCCGGCGATGACCCCTTTCTGGATGCGATCCAGGAAGCCCTTCTCCACCGCGGGCAGAAAGTTACTGGGAATGGTGCCACCCACGACTGAGTCAACCCACAGGAAATTCCCCTTCTCGTGATAGTGATAGTCCTTGAGTTGTGGAAATCGCTCCTTCGTAGCAAACTCTTCGATATTCGTGCCCTCGGCAAGCGGGTACATACGGATATGAACTTCGCCGAATTGTCCGCTGCCACCGGACTGTTTCTTGTGGCGATAGCTGCCCTCGCCCTTGATCTGAATCGTTTCGCGGTAGGGGATCTTGGGCTCTCGGGTGTTGACCTCGACTTTGTCACGGCGTTTTAGACGTTCCTGCAATAGTTTCAGGTGCAACTCACTCATGCCGTTGAGAACGAGTTCCTTCGTTTCCGGATCGTGGTCCAGATGGACCGTCGGATCTTCCTCCTCGATCTTGTGGAGCGCGCCGGAGAGCTTGGTCTCGTCGCCCCGACTCTTGGGCGTCACGGCCAATCCGACCATCGGTGTCGGGAATCCGATCGGCGGCAACTCCACGTCGCCCAGCGAGACGCCGGTATGGAGATCGTCGCACTTGGCTATCGCCACGATGTCGCCTGGGCCCGCCTCATCGACAGGTTTCGTTTCCGATCCTTGAGCCTCCAGGAGCTGAGCGATCTTGATGCCCTTGCGGGCCGCCGATGAATGGACGGTGGAATCTTTCTTGAGTGTCCCGCTGTAGACGCGAATGAAGCTCAGTTTTTGCACGAAAGGATCAATTCGTGTGCGGAAGACCTGGGCCGCCAGCGGCGCCGCCGGGTCGGGCTGGAGAGTCACATCGTCGCCCTCTTTGGTTGCGCTGCGGGTAACGGCGGCCGGAGGCAGCGCAAACGAAGCCAGCGCGTCGAGCAGATCCGTTACCCCCACGTCGGTCTTTGCCGAGACGCAGACGATCGGGATCAGGGTGCCTTCGGAAATGGCTTGAACCGCGAGACGTGCGAGGTCGGCATCGGAGGGCATTTCGCCTTCGAAGTACTTTTCGGTTACTTCTTCGTCGACCTCGACAATCGACTCAATCAGCGACTCGTTGATCTCGGCCGGATCGATCAGGGCGCCGGCCGTGTCGTCGGGTACCTTTAGCGTACTGACAACGCCTTTGAAGTCGGAGCCACTGCCGACCGGAACGTTTAGTGGAACACACTGGTTGCCGAATAGCTCCTTGATACTGGCGACGAGCCCCGGGAAGTCGATATTGTCGCTGTCCATGCGGGTGACGATGATCACCCTACCCACGCCTGCCTTGGTGGCTTCTTGAAAAGTGCGGCGGGTGTTGACCTTGATGCCCGATGAGGCATCGATGCAGATGGCGGCCGTATCGACGGCTCTCAAGGCTCCGATGGCCTGGCCGATAAGCTCCGGGTAGCCCGGCGTGTCGATGACGTTGAAACGTTTGCCAGCGTGATTGAAATGTGTGGCGGTGGCCTCGATCGAGTGTTTGTGGTGCTTCTCTTCCTCGTCGAAGTCACAAATGCTAGTTCCGTCATCGACACTGTGCGTGCCGCTTGATTCTCCACAGGTGGTCAGGAATTTATCGGCCAGCGTTGTTTTGCCTGCCGATCCATGACCCACCAAGACAATGTTACGGATATCGTCGACCTTGTGCTTCGCCATGCGAGAGTTCCTTCAAATCGTAACGGACGGAACGAACTCGTTTCATTCCCCGGTCCGCGAGATATGGGGGTTACCGCCTCGTGCGGATTATCGAATTGTTAAAATGCAGACGCCGTCTCCACCTCGTTTCTTTGAAATAGTCGGTCTTCTTGTTCCGTTCGTGTTGTTGGTTCTTGCTTACGATTTCTTGGCGGGCGAACCGTCGTCCAGGCGACAGGCGGCCAGCGCCTCATCGAGCGAGATGGTGCCCTCGTAGAGCGCCTTGCCGACGATGCAGCCAGCCGCCGGAATTCGAGCCACCGCGGCGATGTCGGCCGCCGAGCCAATGCCGCCCGAGGCGATCACCGGGACATCCACCGCGGCGATCATTTCCGCCAGAGCCTCGATATTGGGACCGCTCAGGGTGCCGTCACGGGCGATATCGGTATAGATTATGGCCGCCAGTGGCAGCGCGGCCATCTCCTGGGCCAACTCGACCGCCGATCTTTCGCTTGTCGATTTCCAACCGTCGGTGGCGACCATGCCGTCGCGGGCGTCGAGACCGAGGGCCAGCTTATGGGGGTAGCTTTCACACATCTGGGAGAACCAGGCCGGCTGCTTGACTCCCAGGGTGCCGATGATCAATCGTGACAGTCCCAGCCCGAGCAATTCTTGAATAGTCTCTTCGTTCCGGATGCCCCCGCCCAGTTGGCATGGCACATCGACCGCGTCCAAGATGGCGCGAACGCTCTCGCGATTTCCGGCCGCTCCATCGCGAGCGCCGTCGAGATCGACCAGATGCAGACGTTCAGCACCGGCGTCAACCCAACGCTGTGCCATCGTCGCCGGGTCGTCGCCGTAGATCGTTTCGCGCGTAAAGTCGCCTTGGGCGAGTCGTACACAACGACCGTCGCGCAGATCGATGGCAGGCCAAAGTTCCATCACCGCGGAATGCTCCCGACAGGGTCTTGAATCAGATCGGAGACAGGAAACTCGAATATCGCACAGAGGCGAACCAGATTCAAGGCGCACTATCCGCACAGTTGTGCGAAATTGCGCAGGATCTGCTGCCCAAATTCCTGACTCTTTTCCGGATGAAACTGCGTCGCAAAGAGATTGTCGCGCGCTACCACGGAACAAAACGGCGCGCCATAATCCGTTGTACAGGCGACATCCTGTGGGTCGTCTGGCACGACAAAGTAGGAGTGGACGAAGTAAAAATGCGTCCCGTCCGAGATTCCTTCCACAAGCGGAGTCGACTTCCGAACCGCCAACTGGTTCCAGCCCATGTGGGGTACCTTGTACTCTCCAGGCAGGTCGAACTTCACGACTTGTCCCTTGATGAGCCCCAAACCGTCGTGCTCGCCATCTTCGAAACTCTTCTCAAACAAGAGCTGCATGCCGAGACAGATGCCCAATAGCGGGAGGCCTTTTTCGGCAGCACTGCGAATCGGCTCGACCAAGTTTCGCCTCTTCAATTCGCCAATGGCGTCCTCGAAGGCCCCAACCCCTGGCAACACGATCTTGTCGGCTTCGGCCAACCTGGCCGGATCGTCGGTGATCAGAGTCGTCTGGCCCAATCGCTCCAGTGCCTTCTGCACATTGCGAAGGTTCCCCATCTGGTAGTCGACGATCGCAATCATAGGTGGGAGGACTTTGGGCGGTGGAAGGATGACATCGAAACATGCCCAGTGGCCTCAGCGGACCCCGAGCGAAGTCGACGCTGCCAAGAAGAGCCGTATCTCCGGGCGACCTGTCCATCTTACCCGCAGTTGAGAGGCAATGGCAGCCGGCCCCGGCGCTGTCCTCGGCGACGAGGATCAAGCCGCCTCGCCGGCGGTGGGCGATGCCGGTGGGACGTCGAGTACCGCCCGGGCTCCGCTCTTGCCTTCTTGCACATTGTTATAGAATCGCTGCGTCGGGTAGGCGAAGTCGATGTCGTCACACTCACCAAATGCGCGGAGAATCGCCTCCCACATTTTCTCGGCAGTTCCGCGTCGTTCGCGCGCTTTTGTCATGAACCGCATGGTTAACATGACGCCCGAGTCTTCGACACTCGTGTAGACGATCGGTGTGAACTTGGAGAAGAAGATCATGTACTTGTGCGCGGCGGTGCGAATCTGTTTCTCCGGTTCTTCTTTCAGGTGGGCGGTTTCGCTCTCGGCGATTTCCATGAGTAACTTCTTCGCCTTTTCCCAGTCACTCTCAAAAGTTACCAGTACGGGGAGTTCGTCCCAAATGTAGTCGAACCCCATGGTGTAGCTGGCCAAAGGCTGCGAGAAGACCAGGCCATTGGGAATGTTAACGATGCGACCGGTCGACTGATCGGCTCCCACCCAATTACCGACCTCAAGAATTGAGAACTGGAACAGGCGGGTATCGATGACGTCTCCGCGATACTGCCCAATCTCGATGCGATCACCCGTATTGAAGGGGCGGCGCCAGAGGATGAACGTCCAACCTGCTAGATTCGTGAGCAGGTCTTTCAAAGCGATCGCCACGCCGGCGGACAACAGTCCGAGATAGGTGGAAAGGGGCCCGAATCCCTCGATCCAAACCCGACCGACCACGATGATGCCCACGAAATAGGCGATGTAACCGCTGACCTTGCGCCAGCGATAACGAACTCGCACCTCATCGTGACTGCGATAGGCCAGACGAAGGACCAGCCGTCGAATCAACCAGATCACGAAGATGATGATCAGGCTGAGCGCTAACTTCTCTTGGGTCTCTGGCTCGAATCCAATCGCGTCGTGGACCCTATTCTCGATCGATTGAATGAATTCCCGCATGATATTCGCCGAGTTGTGACTCTTGTAGTCGCAGGTGCGATCGAAACCGTAAGTCGTTCTCGTCTACAAGAGAACAAGGTTAAGCTCAAGTGAGTCTGCCGTGAGGGAGACTCTCGGCGAGACGGCCAGTTCAACATTGGCGGTTCAAGAATGGCGGTGTCGCCTAGCGTCCCAGCCGACGAGCTTGCTCGGGATAGACCACCAATTCGATGCGCCCATTGGCGTCTTGGGCCGAAGCGGAGGCTGTCGAATACCGGGGATGATTGGGACCATGCCCCGCCACATGGAGTTGCTCCGACTGCAGTGTGCGTCCCGCGGCCAGATGATTGTAGACAGTCATGGCTCGCGTGGTGGAAAGATGGTGATGGTTTTGCCAATGGTGTCCTGGCGCCGGCGGAGCCAAGGGCGCGGTGCCCGTGTGGCCTTCGATGCCGATGATCTGATTGGGGTAGAGCCGCGCCAATTCGGAGGCAACCTGGTTGAGGGTTGTCGAGGCATTGCCCTGCAGGTTGGCCGTGTGGGGTTGGAATAGGCTGGAGGCGGCAATCTGCACCCGGACCACGTCGCTGTCGCTGATGACCGAGACACCCGGGATATTGAACTGGGGTCGATTGCGATTCAGGCTGTTGTTGGCTGTGATGGTGGCGCCGCCACGCGCGCGATTTGAGGCGATGGCCTGCTCGGCACGTTGTTCGGCGGCCAGCTTCTCCTCGCGGGCCTGGGCGAGCTGCGCGGCGGTTGTCTTGAGACGTTCCTTGACCGCCTTCAATTCATCCTGGACCACGAAGAATTGTCGACGTGTCTCGGCCAGTTGCCGTTCTTTCTCGTTGTTGACCTGATCCAACGTGGCGGCACGAGCTTGGAGCTGCTGTGTCGCCTGGAGCTGATTCTGGTACATCGGCGCGGGAACGATGCCGTTCTGACGACAGCCGACGATGGCCAGCGACAGGGCAATCAGCGCGATGCAGTGCACACGCGAGAAAGCTCGCATGGCGGACGTCTCCTGGTGAGAGTGGATGAAATGTAAGGTCGTGCGGCGAGCGGAACACCGTTCAGCCGCTGCTCTATCGAAATAGAAGAGGCGCGAACCGTAGCAATGCGTGCCTCCAGCGGCAAGAGCAGTTTGCCGCTGCCCCGAGCGACCAAGAAGCCGGCAGCCGAACCGTGGTTCGCTAGCGACGCTAGCAGGCGCTGGAGGAGCTTGGATAGACGCCGTAGAAACGCTTGATGAAGTTGCGGTGCCACCGCTGCGGACAGTGAGCTTGCCAACCCCATCTCGTCAGTAGCCGATCGGATATGCGTGAATTGGCCACGTCGCAAAGCAAGGCATCCGTTTGCTTGAGCTCGGCGATGTCGTCCAATACTCGAGCCGCGGTGCGAATCGATTTCAGTGAGCAGTCTCGACTGGAGAGAGCGTAGGTTACCGCCAGAAAGTTGGAGCAGCTGCGCGGTTGATTGTAATAGACGCGACACCAATCTCCGTCACTTCGCCGATGCGCCCGAGGGCCAAACAACAGTGGTCCCAGAGCGGTCACTATTTTCGGAAAGGGGCGCAACACGATACGGTCCAGACAGCCACCCTGAACTTCGATCACGCCATAGCGGCGCACTCGAACTCGCTCGGCTTGCGCCGACAGATCGGTAATCGATTCAAACAGGGGGAACATCGTTAGTCTCCAGGCCGTGTCCGTGCACAAGTGTAGCTCACTCGGACTGCCCCGGTAGCTCAGAACGGGCTCGCCACGACGGTCGTCGCCAGACCCTAGGTTCTGCGGAGGAAAATCCGTTTGATCAATTGCAGACCCATCAGAAGCACGATCAGCAGACCCAGGCAAAGACCCAGCAAAATGGGAATCCAGATGCCGAGTGAGAAATAGGGTTCCGTGAGGTGCCAGATATCAGGCCACCCGAGAAGGACCGCCAGGGTAGCGGCGCAAAGAAAAGGTCCATAAGGGATTTCGTTGTCACTCTTAAGCAGCAGATTGATAATCCCAAACAGCAACGCCACGCCAGGCGCCATAAAAAAGATCAGGGTGGCGGCCTGCCAACCGACAAAGGCTCCGATCATCGACATCAGTGTCACATCGCCAAATCCCATCGCTTCTCTTCGCAACACCGCGTAACCGACCAGGCGAACGACCCAAATCGTACCCCCTCCCACGGCCATACCGATCAGGCTCGATGTCAGCGCGGCCCAGCGCGTCTCGTCGAGAGACCACATCAGGGCAATGCCGATCGAGCCGACGATCCACATACCGAGCACGATCCGCGAGCCTGGCTCACGAGCGAGTTTGGCGAAAAAGAACTGTAACGCTTTCTTGATTCCCCGCCTGCCGTACCACATCCGCGGCAGCAATAAGAAGCACCAGAACGTATAACAGCTCAGGGCGATGAGCAGGGAACCGGCGGTTGTGTTACCGAGGATCGAATCAGGCCAGGCGTTTGGCGAAGCGACATGCATGATTTCGATCGATTGGTTCTCGAAGGCCAGATCGACAACGGAGCTCGCCGGTAACAGCGACCAGGGCATGGCCGCCGCAAACAACAGCCCCAGCAACGCCCCGGGCACGGTAATGCCATCGGGTATGGTCTTCTCATCGAGATCGATCACGCTGGCCACGAGCATCAGAGCAATGAGAATCGCGTGGCTAAGGAACATGCCATAGAGCAGTCCTTGGGTCAGTTGATAGGCGAGGGACAGGTCTGCCAGGGGACCCAGCCACGGAGTCGGGATGAGGGCCTTTTGATGGACTTCCCACCAGTAGAGCGCCGCTAGGCCAAAGCCGACGCCAAGTTCCAGGAGCATCGGCCGGATCCAAAATCCTTGCCCATGAACGGCAACTTCCCGGCGCATCGATAGCCAGCCGAAGATAGGTAACCGGTCGAACCAGGTTCGCGGTCCTGCGCTGGACGGAGGGGGTGACCAGGGGCTGATCAGCCGTTGATCCCAGGCCAGTCGATAGATCGCCAGATTCATAAAACTGGCGAGTGTGGCCCCGATAACGAAGAGTCCTGCCAGACGCTGTTCAAACGGGATGGCGTCGATGATGTCCACGTCGATCAAGTGCCGTCGGAGGTCAGGTGAAGCCGCTCGTGGATTTCCGTGGCTACCGCAACCACATCCTTATCCTCGGTATCGACTACCAAATCGGCGCACTCGCGGTAAAGTGGGCTACGGTCGGCCAAGACCTGCCGGATTTCCTGCAAACCCCCGTCCGTCGTTAAATTCGGACGCCGCGAAGCCGTGAGCGGGTCGTTTTCCAGCCGACTGGCGATCGTCTCGACCGACGCTTGGAGCCAGACGACCTTGGCACTCGCGGCCATTTGTTGTCGATTTTCGGCTCGTAAGACGGCCCCTCCGCCGAGCGCTACGACACGTTGTCTACCAGCCAAGACCTTTGCCACGGCCGCGCATTCCAAGTTGCGAAAGTGGGCTTCTCCATCGTCTTGGAAGATCTCCGCGATCGATCGCCCGGTCTCTGACTCGACTTCACGATCCGAGTCGAACCACTCCCAGCCAAGCCGCGCAGCGAGCTGTTGAGCAATCGATGTCTTGCCCGTCCCGCGATAGCCGATCAGGCAGATCGTCTCCACCGTGTGAGTCTCGCCTCGATCGTCGGATTCCATGAAAGCATCTCCTCGCAAACCGTGATCGGCTCCCCTCGCGTGAATCGCGACTACATCCGAGCTGCGCCGATGGCCTTGCGCAAGACCTCACGCATGAGATCGGTCGGAGCGTTCTGACGAGTGAAGAGTTTGTATTGCAAGGCCGCCTGTCGGACAAACATGTCGAGCCCGGAAACGACGTCACATCCCTGGCTGCGGGCTTCTTTGGCAAGCAGCGTTGTTTCCGGGTTGTAAACAGTATCAAACACCACCATCGACGGCTTGAGGTGGTGTTTGGCGTAGGGCGTGTCATCGACATTGGGGTGCATGCCGACCGGCGTACAGTTGACGAGGATGTCGCATCCGACGCCATGCCGCGCGGACCACTCGACGGTTTTGCAGTCGAAACGCCGAGCCAACTCTTCGGCTCGTTCCGCCGTCCGCCCGGTTACTTCCACGTGAGCTCCGCAGCGTTTCAGAGCGTAGGCGACGGCCCTGGCAACTCCACCGGCACCGAGAATAAGAGCGTTCTTGTCTCGCAAGAAATCGTCGTCGCCGATTGACCGGTTCATTTCCTGGGCCAGGCTGTCGAGGACCGCGCGGGCATCGGTGTTATATCCGACAAGACCCTCCTCGCCTAGAACGATGGTATTCGCAGCCCCGATCTCTCGGACCGCGCGATCGATTTTGGAAAGACTCGGAATCACCGCTTCCTTGTGGGGAATGGTCACACTCAATCCGCGGATTTCCAAGTGGGGAGCGTCGCTGAGAAACTCCACCAGATTCTGGCGGGGAACTCGGAATGGCAGATACACGGCATTGATCCCTTGGAAGTGGAGCGCGGAGTTGTGGATCAATGGGCTCATGCTGTGCCCGACCGGGTCGGCGATCACCGCGTAGACAGCCGTGTCGGGGTTGATTTCGTCGTAGTGATAAACCTCGGTCATCTCTTGAAAGCTGAGTTGTCCTGGCGCCAAGGTCCGTTCGTGATGGAACGTGGCGAAGGTGAACGGGGCTCCGTACTTGCCCGCCAAAATGCGAGACGGCGTGCCGATTTCCCCCATGCAGATACCGACCGTGGGGATGTCGGACGACTGGACGAGTCGCAACATACGGACGTTGTCGCGAGGGGTGTTGGCCATCGTGGCCAGTTTCACGATATCGGCATCTTGCGATGCCAGGCGAGCGTGAAGTTCTTCCAGATTGTCCGGCGTCTTCTCAAAATCGTGGTGGCTGACAATTCGCTTGGTCTTGCCGAAACGCGGGATCAGCCCGGCGGTATCTTCCTCCAGGTCAATGTAGTCGACGCCCTCGGCGATCGCCGTGCGGAGAATTTGTAGTCGTTGCTCTTCGGAGCCGACAAACTTGCCCCCATCGGCCTCGCGACGACAGGTGGCGATCACCGGCGATGGACGACCCTCGAGCAGCTTCCGTAACTGGATCTCACCGGTAATGTAGTCGAGCCGCAACTCGACGAGCGTCGCGCCCTGCGCGACCAGATGCTTATGCTCCGCCAACACGTGGCGAAGTCGACTCCGGGCGATCGAAACACAAATCATCAGCAAGAGTCTCGTGGCTGGATTATCAACGGATAAGAATAACAAACAACATGAAGGAAGTCGGTCGTGTCTCGCTGGGATCGGATTCTACGGGTAGGGAAGTCGCTCTATTATATCCGACAAGGCAATGGCACCTGAGGAGTTCGATTCCAGATAGGCATGTCGACTCGCGGAATATCTCGGAGACCGAACTCCCGGGACGACAAAAAACAGTTGCTACGTGCGCTTGAATTGCTTGTCGAGTTCTTCGCGCGAGAAGATCAAAGAGGTTGGTCTCCCGTGGGGGCAATGATGACTGTCGTGAACCAGATCGCGCTGTTCCAGCAGAGCCGTGATTTCGTCGTGCGTCAATCGATCCCCAGCCTTGATGGCCGCCTTGCAAGAAATCATGTGCAACAGTTCGTCCAACAGATCACGAGCCTCGGGGGCTTTGCCCCCGGCGAGGAGTTGATCGGCCAGATTTCGCAGTAACTCTGCGGGACTCCAATTGGCCAGCATGGCGGGATAACTGGAGACCAAGATGGTGTTGCCGCCAAACGACTCGACCTCCACAGCCAGTTGCGATAGGAGCGGCTTGGCGTCCAGCACGGCGGCTACCTCGGCGGCGCTCAAGTCGACTGGCTCCGGAACGAGCAAGCTTTGCGTCTCCATCGTCCCGGACAGCACTTTCTCACGAATCTGCTCGTACAGCACCCGTTCGTGCAAGGCGTGCTGATCGATGACCACCAGCCCCTCTTCGTTCTCGGAAATCAGGTAACGATCGAGTACTTGCATCCCGACGAGCCGAGACGGGGAATCTTGAGCCGAGGAAGGTTCGTCGACGCGCTGCTCCGAAATAGTCGAGGTCGTCGCTGCGGAGGACATGTCTTGCCCGCCCGACGAAGCGACCCAACTCGGATCGAGCCGGTTGAGCGTCAACGGAGCATGGGAGGGAGTGGCCGACGGGGACATGCCCACGTGACCATAACGGCCTTCGGCCGAGGGATCGGCCGAACGATTTGCTGTCTGGCCTGCCAGTTCGGCTGTGGCCCAGTTGACCACCTCTTGGCGCAGTTCCTCCGTCCGCTGGGCATCATGGGCTGCCGCCGGGCTCTGCGCGTCGGTCGGCTGCAGTCGCGCGGTCAAGTCGGTGGTCAAGAATCGCGTCCGTAGCGTTCCCAGCAGCTGTCGATAGATCTGACCCGCTTCACGGAATCGCACTTCTAGCTTCGTGGGATGGACGTTCACATCTACCAGTTCTGGCGCCATTTCAAGCTGTAAGAACGAGATCGGGAATCGCCCGGTCAATAGCAGGCCCCGGTATGCCTCACTCAAGGCGTGCTGGAGGGATCGATCGCGGATGAAACGACCGTTGAGCAGCAGATACTGCATGCGGTTATTCGCGCGGGAGTGGCTCGGATGGGCGACATAGCCGAAGAGTCGAATACCCTCTTCGACACTCTCGACATCGATCAGGCCATCCGCAATCGCCGGGTCGATAATGGCGGCGATGCGTTCACGCCACGTTTCCACAGGAGGCAGGTCGGAGACCGATCGCGTATTGTGTGTGAGTGTGAAGTGAATCTGCGGATAGGCCAACGCGATACGGGTGAAGGCCTCGTTGATATGGCCCATTTCGGTCTGCGTCGTACGCAAGAACTTGCGTCGCACCGGTGTGTTGAACAGCAGGTCATGGACCTCGATGATCGTACCGGTGGGGCAACCGCAAGGCGTCAAATCGCCCGACTCCCCGCCGGTCACTTCCAGCTCCATGCCGCTTTCCGCTTCCTGCGGGCGACTCTTCAGTCGCATGCGGCTCACCGAGGCGATCGAGGCGAGTGCTTCGCCGCGAAAACCGAGGGTGCCGACACGAAACAAGTCGTCGTCGCTACGAATCTTGCTGGTGGCGTGGCTCGTCACCGCCAGCGCGAAATCCTCTGGCGTGATGCCACGACCATCGTCGACGACGCGGATCAGTTGGCTCCCGCCCTGCTCGACCGTCACGTCGATGCGACGCGAGCCGGCGTCGACGCTGTTCTCCATCAATTCCTTGACGACACTCGCCGGTCGTTCAATCACCTCGCCGGCGGCGATCTTGTTGACGATGTGCGGTGGTAATTGTTGAATCGTTCCCATCGAATCCGTTCTCTCTGATCGTCCTGTTTCCACGTCGTTCTCAATCCTGGCGTGGATCGTTTACAGCTGATATTCCTTGATCTTGCGGTAGAGTGTCCTCTGACCGATTCCCAGATGCTTGGCCGCGTCTTCTCGGTTTCCGCCCGTGAAAGCCAACGTCTCGGCGATGAACAGTTTTTCGAGATCGACCAGCGGCCGACCCACCATGCTGCGGAGGCTTGTCCCATCGCCGTCGGTGTCGACTTCTCCGGGCTCGGTCAATTCGTCGGGCAAGTCATCGATCGACAGCACCCCGTCGACGTCGACCACGACCATGCTCTCAATCACGTTTCTTAGTTGGCGAACATTGCCCGGCCACTCATGACTCATCAGCCGCCGCCGCGCCTTGGTGGCCATGCTGCGGATTTCTTTGTCGTGGCGCTGGGCGAACTGTTTCATGAAGTAATCGATTAAGAGCGGTACATCTTGGCTCCGTTCCGACAACTTTGGTAGCACCACCGAGACGACTTTGAGTCGATGATAAAGATCGCGACGGAAACTACCCTGTTCGATCGATTCTTCCAAGTCTCGATTGGTCGCGGAGAGCAGTCGGACATTGACCCGAATCGGATCGTTGGAACCAACGCGGGTGATTTCCCCGTTCTCGAGCACTCGCAATAGTTTGATCTGTGTCGGTAGCGGCATGTCGCCGACCTCGTCGAGGAATAACGTACCGCCGTTGGCGAACTCAAACTTGCCGATGCGATCGGTCGAGGCGTCGGTGAATGAACCTTTGACGTGTCCAAACAGTTCGCTCTCCAAGATGTTCTCGGACAGCGCCGCGCAATTCAGCGCCACGAAGGGCTTGTTCTTGCGGGGGCTGTTCTGATGGATTGCCTGGGCGACCAGTTCCTTGCCGGTTCCCGTGTCCCCCTGAATCAAGACCGTGGCATCGGTGGGAGCAATGCGGCGGAGTTTCTCAATGACGGCGTTCATTTGAGGGCTGCTGCCGACGACGCCTTCGAAGCCGAATTTCTCGTCCAACCGACGATGCAGCTCCACATTGTCTCGCTTGAGGCGTACCGCCTCGGCCGCCTTGTCGACCACCGTGCGCAGATGATCGTTGGTGACCGGCTTCTCCAGGTAATTGAAGGCCCCCTGCTGCATGGCGTCGACCGCCGAGCTAATGGTGCCATGACCGGTCACCAGGATTACCTGCACTTCGGGGAGCGATTCCTTGGCCCGCTTTAGGATCTCCAGCCCGTCCACCTCCGGCATCATCAGATCGGTTACGACCAGGTCGTAGGAGCCGTTCTCGATCTTGTCGGCGCCCTGGGGGCCCGAGGTGGCGACCTGACAGGTGTAGCCGATCCGCTCCAGGCTCTCGGCAACGGTCGAAGCATGCGACTCATCGTTGTCGACGATTAGAACGGACAACGGCGAGGAGTCGAGCGGACTCTTGTCATCGGTATCGGGCGGTGAAGACATAGCAGCGATGGTACCGAATTGAAGGCAAATCGGCCAGCAGGTGCCAGGTCTATCAACCGCGATCGCCAGGCTCCCGCGGGCGAATTATTCAGCTGTTAACCGTGGCGGCACCGGTAACTCGATGGTGAATTGGGTTCCCCGTCCGACATCACTTTGCACGTGCAGCGTTCCCCCGTGGGCCTCGATAATTTTTCGGGTGGTCGGCAGCCCTAGTCCGCTGCCGCCTGATTTTGTCGAGTAGAAGGCGTCGAAGGCGTGCGTCAAAGTCTTGTTGTCCATGCCACAGCCATTGTCGATGAGGTCGAGGGCCACTCGACCGCCGGTCATGCGGGTACGTAGCACAAGTTGCCCTCCTTCGACCATCGCTTGCTGCGCGTTGAGGATCAAATTCAGCAGCGCCGATCGAAACGTATCGGTGTCGAGCAGCACACTTGGCAGATCGGAGTCGAGAAAACGCAGCACCTCGATGCCCGTTTCTTTCGCTGTGGGCTCAAAAAAATCGAGCACCTGTTCGACCAACCGATTCAGGTTGGCGGAGGCCAGATGGGGGTGGCGGACCTTGGCATAATTTAGGAAGTCGTCGAGCAGATCTTGCAGTCGCTGGCATTCTCGCTCGACGACGGCGATCTTGGCGGCCGCGCGCCGTTCTTTGGGCGTCTGCGAAGCGGCGAAGTCCTCGCCGAGCAACTCCATGTTGAGTCGAATCGTCGAGAGCGGATTCTTGATCTCGTGTGCCAGTCCGCCCACCAGGGCCGCGAAATCGGCATATTGCTTTTCACGTAGCCGGAGCGCTTCCTCCGCTGCCGCCGAGGCGTCGGGTTGCTGATCGTCAGATTCAATCATGTGCCGGATTCAATCCCACGGTTCCAAAAAAGAAACGCCCGCCATGCCGGATTCGATTCCGACCGCCGGGCGTCTCTTTGTTTTACTTGGTATCGACGAGGTCGCGGACGTTAGTTGTCGTCCGAGGCGCCGGCCAGTTCCTGCTGGGCCGCCCGTCGGCTCAGCTTGACACGATCCTGCTCGTCGACGGCGATGACTTTCACCTCCATCTCGTCCCCGACATTGCAAATATCGCTGACGCTGCCGACATACTCGTCGGACAGTTCGCTGATGTGGCAAAGGCCATCGCGGCCGGGCAGGATCTCGATGAAGGCACCGAAGTCCTTGACGCTGCTGACACGACCTTTGTAGATCTTGCCAACCTGAACGCTGGCCGTGAGGGCTTCGACCTGCGACAAAGCGGCGTCGGCATCGACCTGATTGTTGCTGGCAATCGTCACGACGCCATCGTCGTCGACTTCGATGACCGTGCCGGTCGTCTCCTGCAGGGCGCGAATATTCTTACCGCCAGGGCCGATGAGCATGCCGATCTTTTGAGGATCGATCTTCGTTCGCAGCAGTCGGGGCGCCCAGCCGGAAGTCTCCTCACGTGGCGAGGGGATCGCAGTCAGCATGTTGCGAAGGATGTCCATGCGGGCGTCACGCGATTGGGCCAAGGTGGCTCGCATGATCTCTTCGCTGATACCGCTGATCTTCAGATCGAGCTGAATGCCGGTGATGCCGTTTTGGGTTCCGGCGATCTTGAAGTCCATGTCGCCGAAGTGGTCTTCGTCACCGAGAATGTCGGTAAGTAGGGTCCAGTCATCACCGTCTTGCACGAGGCCGACCGAGATACCAGCAACCGGATTGCTGATCGGCACACCGGCCGCCATCAGGCCGAGGGTCGCGCCGCAGACGCTGGCCATTGAACTCGAACCATTCGATTCCAAAATGTCGGAGATCACACGGATCGTGTAGGGGAACTCTTCCGCACTAGGAAGCACCGGGTTCACACTCCGTTCGGCCAAGGCACCGTGTCCAATTTCACGACGACCAGGGCCGCGAATCGGGCGGCATTCACCCACCGAGAAGGGAGGGAAATTGTAGTCCAGCATGAACTTCTTCGAATACTCTTCGAATAGTCCATCGACCCGTTGCTCATCACGACCGGTGCCTAGGGTGACGGTGATTAACGCCTGCGTCTCACCACGTTGGAACATGGCCGAGCCATGAACGCGGGGCAGCAGATCGACGGCACACTCGATGGGACGAACGGTCTTCGTATCGCGTCCATCGGGTCGAGTACCGGCGAGGATCAAGTCGCGGATAACCTTGGCTTCCAGGTCGTGCCAGGCGCTCTTGAAGGTATTTACTTCGATGGCGCCATCGGCATCCGGGTCCGGAATCGTGGCCTCCAGTGCCTCATCCTTAAGCGCCTTGCAAGCCTCGGCACGCGCCTGCTTGCCCTCGGTCTGCTTGGTCGTCTTGAAGCGGTCGAAGTATTTTTCGGTGAGCATCTCGAGCAGGCCATCCGACTCGGGAGCCTCGTATTCGGTCTTCACGACGCCGACTTTGGCGACGAGTTCTTCTTGTAGCTCGCAGAGTCCGATGATGATCTTGTGGCATTCCAGAATCGCCTCGGTCATCAAATCCTCAGGCATTTCGCGGGCGAAGCCTTCGATCATCGCCACGGCGTCTTTGGTGCCCGAGACGATCAGATCAAGCTCGCTCAGTTCGAGATCGTCATGCTTGGGAAAAGGGACAAACTTGCCGTCGATGTAGCCCATGCGGACCGTTGCTACGGGGCCTTCAAACGGCATCGGTGAGATGCAGAGAGCGGCGGAAGCTCCGTTCATGGCCAGCACATCGGCGTCATTTTGGCGGTCGCTGGCGACGACAAAAGCTTGGACTTGAACCTCGTCTTTGAACCAAGACGGGAAGAGCGGTCGAATCGGGCGGTCGATCAAACGAGCCGTGAGTGTCTCCTTCATCGTGGGACGACCTTCACGCTTCAAGAAACCGCCTGGGAACTTACCGGCGGCGGCGGTTCGTTCGCGGTAATCACATGTCAGGGGGAAGAAATCGATGCCTGGTCGTGGGTTGCCGGTCGCGGTGGCACAGAGCACAACCGTGTCTCCGTAACGCACGAGGCAACTGCCTGCGGCCTGCTTGGCCAGCTGGCCCGTTTCAATCGAAAATGTCTGCGAACCGATCTGTTTTTCTACAACTACTTTTTCCAACGTTCTGACCTTCCCTACAAAAACTACACTAATAATCTGGGGAATGCTCGTGAAAGCGGACCAACGACGACCCACTCATTTCACTCGCTCCAATAAATGGAGCAGCATCGAAATCGCGGAGCCACACGTCCGGCTATCCGCGACCAACTTCTTGACCTACTTGCGAATTTCAAGACGGCGAATAATGTCGAGATAGCGCTGCGGATCGATCTTTTTCAGATAATCCAACAGACGTCGCCGACGGCTGACCATGGCCAGAAGCCCACGGCGAGATGCGAAATCCTTCTTGTGTGTCCGCATGTGCTCGGTCAGCGAGTTGATGCGACTCGTAAGAACCGCAATTTGAACCTCCGGCGAACCATTATCCTGGTCTCCACGCCGGTGTTCCTTGACCAATTCTTCTTTACGCTCTTTCGTAATTGACATCGACTTCCGCTATCCTTCCAAACTCAGCTCTTCGCTTGTCTTTTGTACTGTCTTACTACTAGCAGATCGCCCTCCTAACCATCCGCGGAGGCTGCCAGCATCGTTCCATAAAGGGAGGGCCGTCCCACGCCGGGAGCGACTAGACGGAGACCTCCGCCTGGAACCTAAGTCCATAAGTTTAACAGTTTTCGGTCGCCTGACAACCGCACCTGGAGGTCCCAAAAGTCGGATTCTTGGCCTTGGCAGAAGACCTTGGTCTTGCCCCCCAAAATGGCTGTTCTAGGCGGCGGTACCTGCGGCTGTATCTAAGGACGAAGGCCATCTCGATGCCAATCGACCGTCAAAGTCCCCCGATTCACGTCCTCGTTCCCAGTCGCTTCGGACTGAAGACGGTTGCGCCCCGGAGAATCGTTCAGCCGGGCCGACTCGCTTCCATCCACGGTGACCGATATCGCTCCCGTTTGGGCCGTGTGTAAGACCCGCCCCGAAGGGCTTCCCGGAGGCCCATAAGCGGCCTTTACGGCTGCCAGATTCGATCCCCGTCGGCCGCTGACAACGGTCCATTCCGGCCGGCACCAGGCGGCAAAGCCTGGTGGATTGCTGCGAGGACTGCCGTGATGCGGGGCCAGCAGCACATCGCAGTCCCACGGCTGCTCCGCCATCAGGTATTCCGCGCCCGGCGATTCCAGGTCACCCGGTAGCAGAATTCGTCGGCCCGCATATTCGATCGCCATCACCAGACTATTGGCGTTGTCGACTTGGCGCCTTTCCAGGGCGAGCACCCCCGCCGCGGGCGGATGGAGTAGATCGATTTGCACTTCACCACTGGCCAGGTGTTGGCCGCCATGAAGCGTCTTCACGGGGACCTCGGCCTGCTCGATGACGCGAAACAATTCGCGGACCGCCCGATTCGCGTCTGGTCGCTGAGCGTCTTCGAGCATTACCGGCGAGACGAAGACCACTCCTACCGAGAATTGTTCGAGCAGATCTGGCACCGCGTTGTAGTGATCGACGTCGGCATGTGAAATCACGATTGCGTCGATGTGCGTACGACCGCGCGACCACAAATAGGCGGCGATCGATCGTGCGGCACCGCGGGGCGAAGCGAGTCGCCCGGCATCGTAGAGCAAGACGCGATCGTCCGGCAATTCCAGGGCTACAGAACAACCGTGCGCGACATCGATGAAGGTGCAACGGAGTTGGTCACGGGGCTTGCTGAGCAGAGGCCAGCTCACCCCGATGGCGATCCACAGAGCCAGCAGAGCAACACACCAGCGCCGCGGGGGCCGCCAGCGCGGTAGCAGCGCCCAGGCGACCAGCGATAGGTAGAAGATAGCCATCCACCACAGTTCGGGTCCCGCCACCCAGAAATAACTGCCGGGCAACTCACGGATCCAATGCACGGCTTGGTCGATCGTGGCGATGGCTGCTCCACAGAAATCGCCCAGCACGGCAGCCAGTGGTGGCGCAAACGAACCGAAGATCAAAATGCCCAAACCGGAAATGAGCGTGATTGCCAACGGCAGGTACAACAGCGGAGTAAAGACTGCGCCGGCTGGCGAGACCAGATGCATCCGGTACATCAACAGCGGCAGGGCGACGAGCCAGATGGCCAGGCCGGCCAAGGTGAGCCGCCAATACCAACGTCCGCCCCAGCGGAGATAGCGGATCGGTCGAGTTCGCGTCTCCTCAATAACTCGATCGAGCGCGTCTTGGTGTTGCCATCGCCGAAAGCTGGGCGCGGCGGCGATGAGCGTGGCTACTGCCAGAAACGAGAGCTGGGTTCCGACGCTGAACAACTCCAGAGGTTGGAAGATGAGCAACACCAGTCCTGCCGCGGCGAGCGTATTAAAGCGGAGGGCCGGCCGTCCCAGATAGATTGAAAGGCAAAATATCACGATCAGCACTGTCGCTCGAACGACTGACGGCCGGGCGTCTGCCAACAGGGCGTAGGAAACGGTCAAGGCCATCACGGCGATCAACACTGGCCGTTGCGGAAGCCAGCCGGTGCGTAGTATCAGCATCAAACTGCCAGCGAGGATGCCGATGTGCAGTCCCGAGATTGCCAGTAAATGGACCGTTCCCGTCTGTACGAACGCTTCGTTGGTGTCCCTCGCAATGCCGGAACGTTCACCCAGAAGTACGGCCGATGCCAAACCGGCCTGGGGTCGGTCAATATTTTGAAATAGCAGCTGTTCTCCCCGATCGCGAATTCGAGCAATCCACTCCATCGGCCGCCAGGAGTCGGCCGCTTCTTGTCGTGTGATGCAGTCGGGATAGGCGGCAAACAGGAGACTCGTCTGGCGCTCGCGGCGCAAGTAATCGGCAAAATCAAACTCGCCAGGATTACCCGCCGGCGGAGGACGCGACAGACGGGCGAAGACCTGCAGCCGGTCGCCAGGTGTGATTCCGAGCAAGTGTCCCTCGACCGTCAAAGTTGCTTGACCAGAGGCGGTTCGCCACCGATCGCGATCGCGTATCGCTTCAATCTCGACGAGCAACTGCGTCCGGTCGTGTGCCGGCGCGCTCCGCAAAGGAGAAGCGTGGGAGGCCGGCACCAGTTGGGGTGCCGCCGTGGCGCGAACCTGCAAACAGACCGGCGCGGCAGTCAGCCGCGCGAATCGTCCTAGGTCGTCGTCGCGGTAGGTTCGATAGCGCGTGTGATGCCAGGCGGCGGCCGTCATCACGACCGCCAGCAGGACACAGATGCCCGGCAAGAGAGTTGCGCCTCGACGCCAAGCGAACAACCACATCGCCAGGGCCGTGACCGCGCCGAGGATCCACCACGCGTGGTCGATATCTGCCCAACGATCGAAACAGAGACCCGCACAGTAGGCCAACAGAACCACCACCAGAGGCTGATAGTGTGCGGCCTGGCGATAGCCCGGTGTGCCCTGTCCCGCTGCCGGATTCATGCCCTCGGCGGTCTTCATGAGGTCAGCATATCACACCGGCCGGCGTTTGCCTCCTGTTTTCTCGGGCTCTCGTTCGTTCCGATTCCGTTTTTGGCAGGCCGGACCCAGCCCAACTAGACTCGTATTATGGAGGCCGGCGTCCATAATTCTTGACCTCCTCGATCGAGACGACGGGTCTCTTGGAGGCTGCCGATTTCGGCGCACCTCGCCGCTTTATCAGACTACCCAATTCAACCTAAATAGCGTTTCTCAGGGAGACGGCAATGCGGATTCTCTTGGCGGCACTCGTCGCCTGGCAGTTGATGACATGTTCTGTCTTCGCGGACGACGAGGTCCGCGGCACGGCGGCACAGAACGACCAGGTCAACCAATTCAAGCTCGGCCAGCGGGTCTTTGTCGATCGCGATGTCGATGCGGATGTCGACAGCAGTGGCTCGCTGCCGATTCGTCGCGGCACGGTCTCTACGATTGTCGCCCTCGACGGCGCAAGAGCCCTGGTGTGTGATCTGGCGCCCGTCTGGCTGGAACAGAACTCTCTACTAAGTCTGGCCGAAGCCCGTGAGAAGCTGCTCGGAGAGCTGGCGCGTAGCCCTGGTGATGTGGACCTGCAAATCGCCTTGGGCAACGTCTACCGAGGACAAGGGACTCATGATCTGGCGGTGGAGGCCTATTGCTTGGCGCTAGCCCGCCAGCCGGACAACGTGGAAGCGATTCGAGGGCGGTCGGAATCGTTCTATCATGCGATGCGAGGCCTGACCTGTCTGGTCGGACTGAACCGCGCCCAGGAGATCGATGCCGACAGCGCCAAGACGCACTACCTTCGCGGCGCAGTGCTACTCAATCACCAGCGCCACGCAACGGCGATTGCCAGTCTTGACGCCGCCATCGAGAATGCACCGCAGTTGGTCCCAGCTTGGACTCTGCGCGCCAAAGCGAAATGGCAGTCGGGTGACGTTGCCGGCGCCATGAGCGATTACGACGAGGCGATTCGACTTTGCTCGAATTGTACCGACGCCTACGTGGGACGTGCTTCGTACTATGGTGGAGCGGGCGATTACGCGGCCGCCCTGGCCGACCTACGAAAGGCCATCGAGATCAACCCGCGCGATCATGCCGCGCATCACAAAATGGCGCGGCTTATTCATCGAGCCGAAGACGACGACATCGGCGATGCCCGGCAGGCCCTGGTGCATGCCAAGCGGGCAGCCGATCTGACCGGAGGTCAGAATGCCGAATACGCCTCGACCTTGTCGATGGCGTACCACAAAGTCGACGATCGATCACGGGCCATCGACTGGAAAAATCATGCATTGAGACTCAAGATCGCCCGTCAGAACTACTATCGTGGTTGGCGTTTCGAGAATACGTTTCGCCATGGCGAAGACGAGTAATTAGCTGACGAGGGTTGAGTCGAAGAAGAAACTGCTATCCCGTCAGCGTCGAGGAAGGATGAAGCGGCGGCCGGTCGCCCGACCCATTCGTCTTCCTGCCGTCGACTCTCATTCTTTCCGTCGACTCTCTCGCCATCTCCACCAACCGGGCCGGTCCGAGTCTCACTCTCCAGACAGAGTCCCACCTGTTGTCGACTTTCTGTCCATGCCGCTTACACTCCACTCGTGCGTCTTCGCGCCCGCCGAGCATTCTTTGGGGCAACCCATCACCGACGGCTGACCTGTGTCCTGCGGGATGCTCTTGGTCGCAGCCCGCTTCGTCGGCTATCTTGCTGGCGCGGATATCATTGGTCTTGATGGCCGGTGCCGCTGCCTATGGACTCGGCCGCGGCGACTTCGCTTCGGCCCATGTCCGAGATGAATTCGACATCCAATAGAGGAGATTTGCTCCGATGACGCTTCGCTTACCTGTCCTCTTGCTCACCCTGATCACGACTGCCAGCGCCCTGGGCTGCGGCACCGACGTCGATCGCCCGCAATCGGAACTGTCGGTGACGCTTGTGGCTGGCCCTCGACATCACCGCCGCGCGCGACGTGGCCGGCGCGCTCGACCGGTAGTCGAGGCTGCGCCAGCTGCCGATGTGCCATCCGATGCGGCTGGACGTGCCGACGAACCAACCCCCTCCGAGAAACAGAACGGTGATTCCGAAATGCAATTGATTCCGCGTCGTACTTTTTTTGGAAATCCCGATAAGGCTGGAGTTCAGATCAGCAGCAACGGTAAGTATCTCAGCTTTGTGGCCCCGCTCGACGGTGTGCTGAACGTATGGGTTGCTCCAGTCGACGATCTCGCCGCTGCGGAGCCGGTCACCCGGGACAAGAAGCGTGGTGTTCGGCGATACTTTTGGGCATTCACCAATCGCCACCTTCTCTATAGCCAGGACACCGACGGCGACGAGAACTGGCGCGTTTATATCGTCGACCTCGATACCAAGGAGGTCCGCGATATCACTCCTGGCCTGGAGGACGCACCGGAGGTGCCCGAAGGAAAGTCGGCCACACCGGTGGCAGCTCGCGTCCAGGCCGTCAGCCACCGCCGTCCGGAAGAGATTCTGGTGGCGGTCAATGCTCGCGATCCGCGGTGGCACGACATCTACCGGGTCAATATTCTCACCGGTGAAAGCACCCTCGAGCAGCGCAACGAGGGGTATCGCAATTTCACGGTCGATGAGGACTTGCAAGTTCGCTTTGCGGCCAAGTACCTGGACGATGGCGGCATTCAATACTACGAGCCCGATGGAGAGCCGACGAAAGACGCAGGGATCACCAAGTGGAAGGACTTTCTCAAGGTTGAACAGGAAGATACGGCCAATACCGGCATCGGCGGTTTCGACAAGACGGGGCAGGTTCTCTATATGATCGATAGCCGTGGCCGCGATACGGGAGCCCTGACGACGCTCGATCTGAAAACGGGCGAGACAGAAGTGATTGCTGCCGATCCGCGGACCGACGCCGGGGCCATCAAGTGGCACCCGACTGAGAACACGGTTCAGGCGATCTCGTTCTACTACGAACGCCGCGAGCGCAAGATATTTGATCCTGAAGTTGGTAAAGATCTAGAGCTTCTCAAGGACGTCGATTCCGGAGAATTGGGGATCGCCGACTATACGCTCGACGATCGCAAATGGATTGTCGTCTTTAGCAAAGACGATGGCCCGGTTCGTTATTATCTCTTCGATCGCGATACCAAAGATGCCAAGTTCCTGTTCGTCAACCGCAAGGAGATCGAAGGCCTGCCGCTGGCCAAGATGCACTCGGTGGTCATCCCGGCCCGTGACGGCTTGAATCTGGTCAGCTACTACACCTTGCCTCGTTCCGCCGACAAAGATGGCGATGGCAAGGCCGACCGACCGCTGCCGATGGTGTTATTGGTTCATGGAGGGCCCTGGTCACGCGACTCGTGGGGCTACGACTCGCTCCATCAGCTGCTGGCCAACCGTGGCTACGCGGTGATGAGCGTCAATTTTCGCGGTTCGACCGGCTTTGGTAAGAACTTTCTCAATGCCGGCAATCACGAGTGGGCCGGCAAGATGCATGATGACTTGATCGACGCGGTCGAGTGGGCTGTCGACAACGGCATTGCCCAGCGCGACAAGGTGGCCATCATGGGTGGCAGCTACGGCGGTTACGCCACGCTCGTCGGACTTACCTTCACGCCGGAGATATTCGCTTGCGGCGTCGACATTGTCGGCCCCTCGGACATCGTGACTTTGCTCAACACGATTCCGCCTTACTGGACCTCCGGTTTGCAGATGTTTAAGAATCGCGTCGGCGATCACACCACCGAAGAGGGCCGCGCGGAACTTGCCAAGCGTTCGCCACTCAATCGCGTCGAGGAGATTCGCCGCCCGCTGTTGATCGGACAAGGAGCCAACGACCCGCGCGTCAAGCAGAGCGAAGCGGACCAGATTGTCGAGGCCATGGCCCGCCACAATATTCCGGTCACTTACGTGCTCTTCCCCGACGAAGGTCACGGCTTCGTGCGGCCGGAAAATGATCTCGCCTTCTACGCTGTCATGGAGGCCTTTCTGGCACGCCACTTGGGCGGCGCGGCGGAACCGATTGGCGACGCCTTCCAGGGATCGTCCATCCAGGTACCCGATGGTGGCGAGTATATCGAAGGGCTCGAATCGTCGCTGGAGTCTCAGTAGGCTCTGCGATCGGGCGTGAGGGCGAGAATTCGCGAGATTTAGCCCGTTTTTCGGCCTCGCTAGGCGTCCCGTTGCGAGTGGCCCTCTGCCAGCTGTATCCTAATAATTGTTGAACGTGACGTGCCGGTCGTCAGTTTCGGCTGTTTCTGACCAGGCACTTCCGGGGCAAGAACGTTTTCTATCACGAGAGGGGTAGCTGAATCGATGTCTCTAATCTCCAAGATCACCAGCATGAATCATCTTCGGACTTGTTACTCGGCCCAACGGCTCACGTTGGCAACGCTCGTAGTCTCGATTGCTTGCTCCGCCGCCGTCGCTGCCGAGACCAGTCAGCAGGTCGAGAAATTTCCCGACGGCAAGACCAAGGCGACCTACAGCCTCAATGAAGAGGGCGTCCGCGACGGAGTCTACAAAGAGTTTTACGAAGACGGAGCCCTCAAGGTCCAAGGGATCTACCGCAAGGGAAAGCTGGAGGGGCTCACCAAGGAACAGTATCCATCGGGCAAGCTCAAGCAGAAGCGAACCTATAAGAAGGGTGTGCTTAGCGGGAAGTACTCTGAGCATGACGAGAAAGGTATACCGACCCTCACGGCCGTCTATCGCGACGGAAAATTGCATGGGCTCAAGAAGCAACTCGAAGGCCGCAAGTCGATCAGCGAGGAGATCTGGGCCGACGGCAAACTTCTGCTGCCCAAGTCGCCCGCGCTGTTGAAGAAACAGCTCAAGGCGATCAGCAAGGCCAAGATTGAGACGGTCGGCGAAATGCCCGAGACGCTTGACGCCGTGGTCAACAAGGTCAACGATGCCTCAGCCCATGAGCTTCGCGTGTCGGCCATGAGGCTGCTGATGATGTATCGCGCGGCCTGCAATTTGCCCTACGAAGATATGGTGCTCGATCGCACTTGCATTGCACACGCGGAAGCGGCCGGTATGGTGTTGGCCAAACTTGGCAAGCCGTCGCATGTGCCACCCAACCCGGGCGTGTCGGAAGAACTCTATCAGTTCGGACTCGTCGGCACGAAGCACTCCAATCTCAGGCACGGCGCGGACGACGCCACGATCTCCAGCTCGGTCCGCGATTACATGTGGGATACCGATCATCCGGCGAATGTGGTGCGACTGGGGCATCGCCGTTGGTGTTTGAATCCGGAGATGCGCAAGTCGGGTTTCGGCAAGACGGTGGTCGACCAGTACAGCAGCATGCTCACGATGTGGGCGTTCGACAACAGCCGTAAGGAGTTTCCCGATTACGACTTCTTCGCGTTTCCCGCGCGTGGTGTTCAGCCGATCTCTTTGATGTTTCCCAAGAAGCCGTGTGCCTGGAGTACTTCCTTCAACCCGGCCAAGTACCGTATGCCGAGCGATTCTGAGCTGGGCGTTAAGGTCGTGGCGGCTCGCTTCGATCCCAAGAAGCTGCGGCTCGTGCTCGACGACAAACCGTACGAGTTGGAGCAGGTTCATGTCAGTATCGAACAATACTCCTATCCCCCGGCCGTCATCTTTCAGCCGAAGGATCCTGAGTACCGCCCTGGCAAGAGCTACTGGGTGGAGATCACCGGCGTGAAGAATGCCGATGGAACGTCCGCCGAAATCGGCTACCTGGTCTCCTTTGCCAAGTTCTAACGGCCACTGGTTGTGGGCTTCCGTGGACTTCATGCAGTCGGGCGAGTCGCCTGGGTTCCCCCTGCCTGGTGCTGAATGCAGTGCCGGGTGTCCGCGGCTGGAATCGGCTGCCGGCGTCGTGCTATCGTAGAGCGTGCCGAATGTGGCCGTTTTTCCTCGCCGATGCCGCTCTTGGGAGTTCCGCTGTGCCGCTCCGTTCTCTGTCGCAACTCGTTTTTCGATCTCTCGCGATCGCCCTCGGTGGTCTCCTTCTGCTGACCGCGACAATCGCCTACGCCGGCGATGACGATGGCAATCGGCTGACCTATCTCGACGAATTCTGCGATCCGTACTATCCGTCTCTTGAGATGCCGAAGCTAATCACGCCGCAGTGGGTTGGCGAGGCGGGAGTCGAGGCCGTCGTCACGCTGGGCATCGACGACATGCGCGATCCAGCGAAGTACGAGAGTTACTTACGGCCCATTCTCAACCGACTTAAGAAGATCGACGGTCGCGCTCCAGTCAGCATTCTGACCAATCAGGTCGATCCCGCGCATCCACAATTGCAATCGTGGCTGGACGAGGGCCTGTCGCTGGAAACGCACACGGCCGATCATCCCTGTCCCTGTCTGTATGGTGGCGATTTTGCCCAGGCCAAGAGTACCTACGACCGCTGTGTCGATCAGTTGGCGGCGATCGAGAATAGCCACCCGGTCGCCTTTCGTTTTCCCTGTATGGACTCGCTCAATACGCCCAGCCCTCGGGCTTACGTCGAAATACTTAATCGACGGACCGAGCAAGGAAACTTCTGCCAGATTAGCACCTCGACGCTTTGCATTCTCACGGCCGATGACCCGGCGCTGCCTCGAGAGTTGGTGGTCGATGACGGGGGCCAATCGCGGCTAGAGGCCTACGTTCCATTTAAGCCCTTCGTCAACAAGGTCTACAACTACCCTTATCCCTACGTCATCTCGCAAACGATGTGGGAGTTTCCCTGTGGCGTTCCCGACGACTGGCAAGGACAGAAGCGACATGCGCCGCGCAATCCGAAGACCGTCTCCGATCTGCAGGCCATGATCGATGCCACGGTCGTCAAGCAAGGCATCGCCAATGTCGTCTTTCATCCTTACGACTGGCTCCGCAGCGAACAGATCGTGGAGGTCATCGACCATGTCCAAAAACAACATGCCGGGCAGGTCAAATTTCTCAACTTCAACGAATGTCTGACGCGAATCAATCAGAACTTGCTCGCCGGACAGCCACTGCGCGCCGCTGACGGGCAAGACAACGGAGTGCGGCTCCTCGATGTCAACAACGACGGCTACCTCGATGTGGTCATCGGCAACGCTGCCAAGCAGGTGACGCGTCTCTGGCAGCCTGAAAAAGAGACCTGGCGGGAAGTCGGCTTTCCGGTGCAAATCGTCGAAGTGGCCGAGGATGGCCAGCATCGCGACGGGGGCGTTCGTTTCGGCGTCTTACGAAAAGACGGCAACGCGAGTCTTCTGGTGGCCAGCGAGAGTCAGCGTGGACTGTGGCACTTCGACGGCCAGCTGTGGACTCGCGACCCTTCGTTTGGTGACCAGAAGCCAAGCTCCACCGAACCGCTACTCGACACCGGCCCTCTGTTCACCGTCAGGGAGGGAAAAGATCTGGGAGTCCGGCTCCGCGACATCAATGGCGACGGCGTCTGTGAGTTACTTGTCGCCGGTCCGAAGACGCGGGCCATATTTCATTACGACGCTCAGCGCGGGTCGTGGCAATTGTCGAAGGCGGTGGTGCCGGAGCCGATCGTCGACGACTTGGGACGCGATGCGGGCCTACGGCTGGTCGATCTGAATGAGGATGGTCGCGACGACATGGTCTTCTCGGACGAACAGCGTTTTTCGGTCCATCTGTTTGTCGATGCCCAGCGGGGCTGGGCGCGGCGTGTTCGCGTCGGCAGCCGGCCCACTGCCGAGGCGATCCCCATGATCAGTCGAGCGGGTACCAACAACGGCGCCTGGTTCGTGGCGGGTCACATGTGGATTCAGAACGAAGACACGGATAAGTTGCCAGCAGGAATCGATCGTCGGTCGTTCGCCCAACTCCTGGGCACCGATGTTCCGCCGCCCAAATCCCCTGAGGAATCACTGCAATCGATGCGGGTTCGCGACGGTCTGAAGGTGGAACTCGTCGCCGCGGAGCCTCTGGTCCAAGATCCCATCGCCATCGACTGGGGAGCGGATGGCAAGTTGTGGGTTGTGGAAATGGCCGACTATCCGCTGGGGCTCGACAATCGGGGAATGCACGGCGGTCGTGTGCGGTTTCTCGAAGACACGACCGGCGATGGCAAGTACGACAAGTCGACGGTCTTTTTGGACGGCCTCGCCTATCCCACTGGCGTGATGGCCTGGCGCGATGGAGTGTTGATCAGCTCCGCACCCCAAGTCATCTTCGCCTCAGACACCACGGGCGACGGTCGTGCCGATCGGCGTGAAGTCCTTTTTGCCGGGTTTGCTCTCGGCAATCAGCAGCATCGCATGAATGGTTTTGCCGCGGGACTCGACAATTGGATCTATCTGGCCGACGGTGGGAGCGGAGGTACCGTCGTTTCGCATGAGAGCGGAGACCGGGTGGTCACACGTAGTCGCGACGTGCGGATCCGTCCCGACAGTGGTTCCGTCGAAGCGATATCGGGCCATTCGCAGTTCGGTCGTCGTCGCGACGATTGGGGTAACTGGTTTGGCTGCGACAACGTAACGCCTCTGCGCCATTTCTTGCTGCAAGATTCGTATCTGGCACGTAACAAGCACGCCGCGCCGGCCAGCACGCATATCAACATCACCCGCTCGGACAATACGCGGCTCCATCCGACCTCTCGTGTGCTAAGTCACTTCCAGGGATACCGCCCCCCTGCCCCGGGAGAGCCGCATCGATTCACTTCGGCCAGTGCCACCGATTTCTATCGCGATGATTTGCTGGGAGCGGAATTAACCGGCAATACGTTCACCAGCGCTCCGGTTCACAATCTTGTGCATCGTCGCGTCATGAGTGAGCGCGGGCTAACGTTTTTCAACCGCCGCGCTCCCGACGAACAGCGCAGCGAATTCCTGGCCAGCAGTGATAGTTGGTTTCGGCCGACAACCGCACGCACCGGGCCGGACGGGGCGCTGTGGGTCGTCGATATGGTCCGTCTCGTTATCGAGCACCCCGAATGGATTGACGATACTTACGAGAAACAGCTCGACTTGCGGGCAGGCCACCAGTTGGGGCGCATCTATCGGGTTGTGCCGCAGGATAAACCACTGCGAGAGGTGCCGCGATTCGATCGACTGTCGATTGAACAGTTGGTCGCCCGACTCGAATCACTCAACGGGATTCAGCGGGACCTGGCGCAGCGATTGTTGCTCGAGCGCGGAGATGAAGATGCGATTCGCCCTTTGAAGCAGTTGGTGCCAGATAGCCCTCAGCCCTTGGCGCGACTGCACGCACTTTACACGCTGGACGGTCTCAATGGCTTGGATAACGATACGCTGGCGCACGCCCTGGCGGACGAACACTCGGGCGTGCGGCGTCATGCCATCCGACTTTCGGAGTCGCGGTTGAACCAGCAGCCTCGGTTGGCAGAACTGGTGCTGGCGAATCTTACCGAGGAGACTCCTCCTCAGTTAAGGTTGCAGATCGCCTATTCCTTGGGCGAGTGGAGCGATCCACGAGCGGGGGCGGCCCTGGGACGACTGGCCGTAGAACATCGTGACGACGCGATGTTTGTAGCGGCCGTATTCAGTTCATTGACGCCGGAGCACCTGGTCGAGGCGCTGCCGACGATTATGGCCGAAAGAACAAGAGATGCCGCGGCGATGCGAGTCTTCGATCAGCTGACGGAACTCGCCGCCGCGCAGCAGAACCTGGTCGCGGTTCGCAAAATCCTGGACTCCGTCTTGTCTTCTCTGTCGTTGGAGTCAGTATCCGATCGCGCTGGTAGTTACGCTGCCGTTGGCCGTCTGCTCAAGGTGTTTGGCCGCCAGGGAGCTCCCTACTATAAGACGTTTGATAAGAACCAGCGAAAAGTCCTGATAAGAGTTGTTAAGGATGCGACTAGTATTACTCAGACGCCCCAGTCGAATGCAAGAGACGTCTTGGCCGCCATCGATTTACTGGGGCAGGCGCCCTCTCAACTAAGAATGGAGAGTCTTCGAAATCTGGAAAGGTTGGTCGAGCCGGCATATGCCACGGAAATCCAGACGGCTGCCGTTCGCGCCTTGTCACATCGGAGCGAGCAAGAAGTCGCTGAGATTCTGCTCGCCCGTATCGCGTCGCTGACTCCCGCGGTCCAGTCTCCCGCCCTCGATGCGCTGCTGATGCGTACTGCTTGGACCGAGTCGCTGCTTGACAAAGTCGAACAGCAGGAATTGAGTCTGTCCTTGCTCTCCTTGGAGCAGCAACAGAAATTGCGACATCATCGATCCAAGAAGATTCGTCAGCGGGTCGAGAAGAGCCTCGCCGCTAATAGCGATGCCGATCGACGGATCTTGGTCTCCCGCTATCTGGCAGAAGTGACCGAGTCGCCCGACCTCTCTCGCGGGCGACAGCTATTCGCCAAACACTGCGCGACGTGTCATCGACTTGATGATGTCGGCTTTGCGGTCGGTCCCGACTTGGCCGCTCTCAAGGATCGCTCGCCGCAGGCACTGTTGACCGCCGTGCTCGATCCGAATCGCGCGATCGAGGCCAAGTTTCGCAACTACAGCCTGATCACCACAGATGGCCGTATCTTATCGGGATTGCTGATCGCCGAGACCAGTTCCAGCGTGACGCTCTTGGCCGCCGAGGGCAAAGAGCAGGTCGTGCTGCGCAGCGAGATCGATGATCTGCAAACAACCGGTCGATCTCTGATGCCCGAAGGCATGGAGTCGCAGATCTCGCCTGCTGAAATGGTCGATCTGTTGGCCTTCCTGCGTTCTCTCGGAGCCGGTACGCCCGCTCCTTAAGGTGACGCATTTCTGGCCGTTACCCGCTCTGCCCAAGACACGGGTGGCGAACCGATTACCTCCACGGCATTGAGGGTTTCATAATCCTGCTCACCGGTTTGGGGGCGGATACGATCGAAACGTCTCGTCCATTCGTTGATTTCAACTTTGATAGAGACGATGACATGAACGCTGGTCGATTTGATCGGTTCTCTTAGAGATCAAATTCGAAAATTGCAGTCTTGGTGAGATCGGCAGAACGTGCGCGCCCTGACGCACAGAGCAAACCGAATTTCTGCGCGGAGCACAGCGTTGGACTTCAACTTAGTTGTTTAGACCTTTCTATTGGTGTTTCGTTCTCAATTGAGCAATACATATTCGCGTCGATTTATTCTTTTCTAAAACGCGCATATTACCAACTCGTTTTGCGCTCTCTGTGCACCTTCTTGCTCGATGGATTTCTACTTGAGACTCTTTTCTTGTATTAGGTGTTTTGGGTAGTTGTGTAAGTTTCCATCAAGCAGTTAAAACACGTGGCATAAACAGCAAGAGGAGATGGCGACTAATGAGTCACGTGCGCAGTTGGTGTAGACAGGGTGGGTAAGGCCTGGAGGCAAGGTCGAGATCGGTTGTTATCGATGGATGAACCGAATTCGTCCCTTCTTACCTATTGCCGGGAAGTAGTTTCACAGCAGATCACAGGGGGATGGATTCATGAGCAATGTCGAAAGAGGAAACCACGATAAGAGACGGCAAACACAAGACCTCCGCTTTGAGCAGCTTGAAAATCGACTGCTGCTTGCCGGCGATTTTGATTTTCGCAGCATCGACGGCCTAGGCAATCACCTACTTGATTGGGGTGCTGCCGAGACCCAACTCATTCGCAGCGGGGAAGCTGAGTATCCGGCCGATGGATCGGGCGAGACGATGATGACCCCTCCAACCCGCGAGAACCCGCGGGTCATTAGCAACGCGGTTGCGGACCAAGGCCAGCAGTTGCTTCCAAACGCTCGGCAGATGAGCGACTTTGTTTGGCAGTGGGGGCAGTTCCTCGATCACGACATCGACCTATCCGAGGCCAGCGCCGCCAACGGCACCGTCGACATTCCGGTGCCGACGGGAGATCCCGACTTCGATCCGGCCTATGCGGGAAATGTGGTCATCCCTTTTGAGCGTACCGACTTCGATCCGGCGACCGGTACCTCGGGCGTCGCTCGCCAACAGATCAATTCGATCACGGCCTTTATCGATGCTTCGAACGTTTACGGTTCCGATGAGACGACGGCCGCTTCGCTTCGCACTTACGTCGACGGCAAGATGAAGACCACCGCCGGCGGCAAACTACTGCCGGTTGTTGATGGGTCGTTCGTCGGCGGAGATGTTCGCGCCAACGAACAAGTGGGGCTGACCTCTATGCACACCCTGTTCGTTCGTGAGCACAATCGTCTGGCCGACCGACTCGGACAGCTGCCCGGCATCGAAAACTACGCGGCGGCCGAGAGTCTGTCGACCGACGAGTTCATCTATCAGACCGCCCGCAAGATCGTCGGGGCCGAGCTCCAGATGATCACCTACCAGGAATTCCTGCCGGCCTTGTTAGGAGAACATGCGCCCAACGCGGAAGACTACTCCTATAGTTCTTCCATCAATCCCTCGATCATGAACGAGTTCTCGACCGCCCTCTATCGGTTTGGACACAGCATGCTCTCACCCAACTTACTCGTGGTCGACGGGAACTACGAAGCGTCGGAACTCCCTTTACGTGATGCGTTCTTCACTCCCGAGTATCTTGGCGGTTCGGATCTCTACTCCCCGGTCGACACCGGCAATGTCGATCGCCTGCTTCGCGGCCTCGCATTCCAGCAAGCCCAGCAGATTGACTGCCTGTTGGTCGACGATGTCCGCAACGCGCTGTTTGGCCCTCCCGGCAGCGGCGGTACCGACCTGGCATCACTCAATATCCAGCGTGGTCGCGACCATGGTCTGCCCGATTACAACTCCGTGCGTGCCGCCTACGGTCTGACTCCCAAGACCACGTTCCTTGATAACGGCAGCGGTAACGGAATCACCTCCGATCCCTGGCTGGCTGGGCAACTGGAGGATATGTACGGCAGCGTCAACAACGTCGATGTTTGGGTCGGTGGTCTCGCGGAAGACCATGTGCCCGGCGCCAGCGTCGGCTCACTGGTGGGGGCCGCCATTCACGATCAATTCAGCCGACTCCGCGACGGAGATCGCTATTTCTATGCCGGTGACAGCGACATGTCTCACCCGCTGATCACCCAAGTGATCGATCTGCAAGCTCTCACGTTGGCCGAGGTGATTCGAAAGAATACTTCCGTCACAGAAATTCAGGACAACGTATTTGAGGCCAGCGGGGCCGTCGTTCAAGACGGCGTTCTCTACTTGCATGGGAGCAGCGGATCGGATCACGTCGAGGTGCTGCGTCTCTCCTCGGACCGACTGTTGGTAACCGCCAACTTCCTGCCCGGCGGGGCGCGCGAGTTTGACGCCGCGGGGATCGATCGGATGAAGATCCTGGTATTCGACGGTCACGACACCGTGCAAATCTCGCACGATGTTCCCGTCTGGATCGATGGTGGCCGCGGTGACGACGACCTCTACGGCGGCTTGAGCCACGATTACATCATCGGAGGTCCCGGTCGAAATCGCCTGTTCGGTGGTTCCGGCGAAGACTGGCTGTTTGGTGGCGACTCGGGCGATCGACTCTATGGCGGCTCGGGCAACGACTGGCTGGTCGGAGGGAAAGGTAACGACCTGCTCGACGGCGGCAGCGGCAGCGATCTCTTGCAGGGCGGCGAGGATTCCGATTTGTTGCTTGGCCGAAGCGGCAACGACTATCTCTATGGCGACGAAGGCCAGGATTACCTCGTCGGCGGAGAAGGTGCTGACAAGGTGTTCGCCATGGACGGATTCGTCGATTTCATCTTTGGCGACAACGACGACGACAACGATGCCGATATCTTTGATATCTTTCAGTAGTGAGATGCCCGAACCGGCGAAATCTTTCTAACCGCCGAATTGAATGCGGCGACAGAAAACGTGACTCATGGGTTTCGTTTAGAACGGGGGCCGTCGGCTACGGCGCCGCGCTGGCGACCGCGGGATTGGAATGGCGATCCACCGCCGCGGCTGCCACGGCGGCGGCGACTCGTGGCGCGACCCGTTTGTCGAGCGGGTTGGGCAGGATGTGATCGGCCCGCAGGTCCTCGGTGGCGTCGGCCAGAGCGTGCGCTGCGGCCAATTTCATCGGCTCGCTGATCGTTGGGCTGCGGGCGTCGAGAGCTCCGCGGAAGATACCGGGAAAGACCAGCACGTTATTGACCTGGTTGGGAAAATCACTCCGCCCCGTGCCGACCACGGCCGCGCCTGCCTGGTGGGCCACGTCCGGCATGATTTCCGGAATCGGATTGGCCATCGCCAGCACAATCGGGTCGTCGGCCATCGATCGAATGTGTTCGGCCTCTAGCAAGTTGGCGACGCTAACGCCGATGAACACGTCGGCGCCTTGCAGCACTTCGGTCAGACTGCCGCTGCGATTCTCCCGGTTCGTGTAATTTAACAGTTCTTCCTTAGCCGGCGAGAGATTGCCGCGGCCGCGGTGAATGGCCCCCCGTGAGTCGCAGATGACGATGTCTCTCACCGGCACACAGATGTTTGGGTCGTGGCCGACACAGCGCAGCAGTCGGGCAATGGCCGTGCCGGCCGCGCCCGCCCCGTTGACGACCACGCGCATCTCACTCACCTCGCGCCGCAGCAGTCGACCGGCATTCAGCAAGGCCGCCAGCAGGACGATCGCCGTGCCATGCTGGTCGTCGTGAAACACAGGAATGCCGATATCTTGGAGGGCGGCTTCGATCTCGAAGCAGCGAGGTGCCGAGATATCCTCCAGGTTCACGCCCCCGAACACCGGAGCAATGCGGCGGACTGTTTCGACAATCTCGTTGGTGTCTTGCGTGTCGACGCAGATCGGCCAGGCGTCGATGCCGGCGAACTCACGAAACAGCACGCACTTGCCCTCCATGACGGGAATGGCCGCGTAAGGGCCGATGTTGCCGAGTCCCAACACGGCCGAGCCGTCGCTGACGACCGCCACAGTGTTGTGCTTGATCGTCAGCTGATAGGCGCGATTCGCATCCTCGGCAATCGCCTCACACGGCCGGGCCACGCCGGGGGTATAGGCCAACGATAAGTCGTCGCGGTTGTGAATCGGCATCTTGCTGACAACTCCCATCTTGCCGCGGAGTTGTTCATGGACAATCAGGCTGCGTTCAAAGAAATCGGCCATCGGGACTCCCACGCGAATTGGACGGGGCGTAGCTGCGGAATCTGCAATTATCTATTTTCAGGTTTTCCGCCGCATCGCCGATAATGTCAATACAAGTCTCCTGGTCACCGGGGATCGAGCGCTTGTTAGGCTTTGGGCGGACCGCATCTTGACGATCGGCGACCGTCAACCTACTTTAGGAAGCTTTGGCGGCGTAGCTCAGCTGGTTAGAGCAGCGGAATCATAATCCGCGTGTCGGGGGTTCGAGTCCCTCCGCCGCTACTTTGGGGTAGGACAAGAGTGGACTCCCGATGTCATCTGCGGACGTGTAGGACGAAACGGGAAGCGAGCGAGACTCCTGTCCATCTATGTCGCTTTTGTCCGCTGCTGACTGCGCCGGATTCTGCGCCGCTTTTCTTGGCGCCTCACGGAAGAGTTCATTGGTCAGACGCAAATAGTGTCTTGTGGGCGTGACCTTCCGCCACTAAAAGAACTCCCAGTCGTCCACGGTCCGGCCCGCTTCTAACTTGCCGGCGATCTTGAAGGCATCGACGGCCGAGACGACGTAGATGACCACCACGCCAATGCCGAACGTGACGATTCCGATCACAAACAGTCCCACGAGCAGCGCGATCCCCTTGGAAACCTGCCCCATGATGATCTGCGGTAAGCCGGGAAGCAGCAGGCTGATGATCAGGGCGACGACCGGTGAAAGGGTCGAAGTCCCCAGTCCATTGATCGTCACGACGCCCGGTTTCGCAACCGAGGCGCCACACTTCAAACAGACGACCGCTTGCGGCGTGACCGATTCTCCACAGGCCGAGCAAAAACGGGGCGCGTCCGGACGTGGAGGTGGCGGGGCCGAGCCGCTGCCCGCATAGACGGTACTCGCCTCTTGCCAGCCTTCCATGTGCGGAACGTAGATCTGCCAGTTGGGGCCGATACGGCCCTGTTTAAACCACTCGTCGAGTTGTTCTCGTGTCGTCGGTCCGAACTGTTCGCCCTCCGGCGATCGTGCGAACCATCCATCAGTGGCCGGTTGATCGATCATGCGTCTGCCCTCAATTGTCTCTGCAGGATATTAGTGCGTGCCACCTATTTGTCGTGCCCGTATCATAGCGGTCTGGCGTCGTTATCCCAAGCGAATAATTTGTCAAACCTTGACTGCGCTGAGAAGCTCCGGACGACGACTCCTGTCCGAACCAGCGGCTGCCGCCGGGAGGGAACCGATGCCAATCGTAAGAATGCCGGTTTCTCTCTCGTGTGAAGCTATTCGCCGATCGGACGACTAGCTTTCTCCCCACGACGAATATGGGCTATGCTAAAGATGAGGAGAGAGCAGGTGGGCGAGCACTCGTCGAGAGCCCTTCAGGGGCATTTCCGATTGATCGGAAGGGAACTTTCATTTCAAACGTGTGTGGCCCAATCCGTATAGGGAGAGTCGGTTGAAGAGTCGATGGTTGTATGGCGAGCCCGTGCCGTGGCGAAACCGATGCTGCGGCAGCCCTGCTCTGGTCTTGGTTCTAATGCTGGGCGTGCTGAGTGGATGTGGAGACTCCAATCCTCGCCAACCGGCTGCCTCGACCGCGACTCCCGAGAATTCAACGGGACAGTCACCGTCGGCAGAGAAGAACCCGACGGTTACCTACTGCCGTGACGTGGCTCCCATTTTCTTCCGTCGTTGCGTGACGTGTCATCGCCCGGGCGAGGTGGGGCCCTTTTCGCTGCTGACTTATCAAGATGCCAGAGATCGGGCGCAACAGATCGCCGACATTACCTCCGATCGCATCATGCCACCCTGGTCCCCTGCTCCCGACCATGGCGATTTTCAGCACTCTCGACGCCTCGATGATAAAGAGTTGGAGACCATTCAGGCATGGGTTGAAGGAGGCTCTTTGGAAGGAGACTCGTCGGAGCTTCCTCCGCCGCCCGAGTTCACCAAAGGGTGGCAGCTGGGTGAGCCCGATCTGATTGTTAGCATGGACGAGCCCTTTCTCTTACCGAAGGAAGGTTCCGACGTCTTTAGGAATTTTGTCCTGAAGGTTCCTCTCAAGCGCATTCGCGATGTGAGGGCAATCGAAATTCGCTTCGACAATCCGAGCGTCGTCCATCATGCCATTGTCCAGTTCGACAATACGGGCAATGCGCGCAGTGAGGATGAATCGGATCCTGGGCCGGGGTTCGGTGGCATCGCCCGTTCGATGTTTTACGCCCCTGAAGGTCAGCTTCTGGGGTGGGTTCCGGGTCGTCAACCTCACGCGGGATTCGACGATATCTCCTGGCCACTGAAGCCGGGTACCGATGTCGTTCTTGAGTTGCATATGTTGCCGACTGGCAAGGAAGAGTTGTTACGCGCCAAGATCGGATTCTTCTTCACGAAACTGTGGCCGGGTCGAAGTCCACTCATGATGAAGCTTACTCGGTACGATTTCGAAATCCCAGCGGGAGATGCCAGTTTTGAGGTTCGCGATGAGTTCCAACTGCCGGTCGATGTCGAGGTGTTGAGTGTGTATGCGCACGCCCACTACCTCGGGAAGGCGGTTCAAGCCTGGGCTGAGCTTCCCGACGGAGAAAAGATCTGGCTCTTAAAGATCCCGCAGTGGGATTTCTTCTGGCAAGATGAATACATCTACAAGACTCCGGTGGTTCTGCCGCGGGGAACGAAGGTCTCGATGGTATTCTCTTATGACAACTCCTCGGAGAATCCTCTCAATCCCAGCACTCCCCCTCGAAGGGTCGGAGTCGGCTGGGAAACGGCGGACGAGATGGCTGAAGTCTGGTTGCGGTTGGTCCCGATCCATGGCAGCGACGATGGCCCATGGTCGGATGCGTCCATTCTCGCGAAAGCTCTTCAGCAAAAAGATTCTCAAGCATGGATGGACATTTATCGCGGGAAGTTGCAGGTCAACCAATTTGATCATGAGACGCGGTTGCTGTTGGCGGGAATCATGGTCCAACGGGGAGCCATGGCCGAGGCGGCCGAGGAATTGACGACACTGCTCGACTTGATCAAGGAGACCGAGACCGATCCCTCGAAACCGACACTGTCTCTTGAGAGTCGGGCTCGGGCATTGCAGTACCTCGCACACGCCATGCAGTCGACGGGGCGACGGGCCGAATCCCAGTCCGTCCTGACGAAGGCCGTTTCCGCTTTCCAACAGGCGATTGTGGAGGAGCCGGAGGATGCTGAGCTCCGTCTTCAGTTAGGGATTGTTTACATCATGCATGACAATGCAGCCCCGGCCATCAAGTCACTTGCCAAGTCGACCGAACTGAATCCATACAATCCTTTGGCGAGATATTATCTAGCGACCGCCTATTCCATGGCCGGAGATCGCGATGCCGCGCTCCGCGAAGTTCAGGAATCGCTCCGGCTCAGTCCCGACCTGAGCGATGCCCAGCAGCTTCTCGAAAGGTTGCAGCGACGATAATCCGAACCGTTCGCGCGATTCGGCTCTCAAGACAGATATGTCGCAGGCCGATACCAGCGGGCTTGATCAGCGAATTCTTCTGGAAGAGAATGTGAGATCGATTTCTCCCGGGCTTTTTTTCACGGCGACGAGAATTAGAGAGAGTAAGAGGGTTCGACCTTGATCGTGTCGCGACATTGTCGCCTGCTAGTGGCCATTCTGTCGCTGAGCGCATTTCTCATGCTCGCTGGATGCAGCAAGGACTCGCCCACTCCTGTCCTCCGTTTGGCCACCACAACCAGCACGCGTGACTCGGGCTTGCTCGATCGGTTGCTGCCGGCGTTCGAGTCGAAGCACGACTGCCGTGTCGATGTGGTCGCGGTGGGAACCGGGGCCGCACTCCAACTGGGTGAACAAGGCGATGCCGATGTGCTGATTGTGCATGCTCGAGAAGCGGAACAGGCCTTCATGCGGGCGGGACACGGGACGCGTCACGAGGAGTTCATGGTCAATCATTTCGCGGTTCTCGGGCCCGCGGACGATCCCGCCGGGATCGAGGATCGATCCGTTGAGGAGGCACTTCAGCGAATCGTCGCCAGCGACGAGCCGTTTTTCTCCCGCGGCGATAACAGTGGGACGCACCAGCGCGAGGAGTTGCTGTGGGAGCGGGTCGAGGGTCGCCCGATATTCCAGCAGTATCTCCAAACTGGCCGAGGGATGGGGCCGACGCTGATCATGGCCAACGAGAAGCAGGGTTACGTTCTCACCGATATGGGTACCTACTTGAAATTCAAGTATAAGATTGACTTGATTCCGCTTGTTGAGGGAGGAGAGAAGTTGCGAAACCCTTACGCGGTCATCACCGTGAATCCCGCTAAGAGCGAAATGATCAACGGTTCCCTGGCCGCAGCGCTGCTCGATTATCTGATCTCGACAGACGCTCAACAGACGATCGACGACTATCGGCTTTCGGGACAGCAGCTCTTCCGAGCGACCCGGCTGCAAGAGAGTGAGTAAGGTCCCGATTTCATGCAGATGCTCTGGGAAGGTTTGACCGATGCGGTGAGGCTGATCGCCGATCTCGACCCGCTCGTGCTCGGCGCGGCCTGGCGCAGCTTGTGGATTTCCACGTTGGCGGTTCTACTCGGTTCCATTACGGGAGTCGCCATTGGAGCGATATTGGCCCGCTGTCGATTTCCGGGGCGATCGTTTCTGGTCATCTTGTTTCGCGCGGGCATGGCCGTGCCGACGGTCTTGATCGGATTGACTTGCTTCGCGCTGTTTTCCCGCCAAGGCCCGCTGGGAGGACTCGATCTGCTCTATACGCCCTGGGCTATCGTCGTCGGCGAGTATCTGTTGGCGCTGCCGATTGTGGTGAGTTGGACCTACGGCGCGGTCAGCGGCCTTGACCGCCGTGTCGCCGAAACGGCGCTGACGCTGGGCGCCGGCCGACTGCGTCGGTTGGGTACCTACCTTAGCGAAACACGTCTGGCCATCATGCTCGCCGTGTTGACTGCCTTCGCGCGTTGTTTCACCGAATTGGGGATCGCCATGATGGTGGGCGGGAATATTCAATATCGCACTCGCACTCTTGCCACGGCGACGGCCCTGGAAACCGCCCGCGGTGAATTCGCTCGCGGCGTGGCGATGAGCCTCTTGTTGTTCCTGATGGCGATGCTGATTACCGCGTTCATTGCCTGTCTGATGCGTACGGAGGACGAGAAGTGAACTCCGTGATCGAAGTCGAGGACCTGCAGGTTCGCAAAGACGACAGCACGATTTGCCACGTACCAGAGCTCAAAGTCGAGCCCGCCGAACGCGTCGTCATTGTCGGCGACAACGGTACGGGCAAGACAACCTTGTTGCGCGTATTGGCCGGACTGGAGAAGGAATTCTCCGGCCGCTGTGCGGTCAACGTTTCCACACGCGAGCGGGTCTTCGTTCACCAGTCACCGCTATTGTTTCGCGGGAACGTGTTATTTAACGCCAGCTATGGACTGGCCGCGCAGGGCATTCCAAAATCGGCTCGCGAGGCGACAGCCCGAGAGTGGCTGGCCAGACTGGGAATCGACCATTTGGCCGATCGGCGGGCGGGCAAACTCTCCGGCGGTGAGCAACGCCGTGTGGCGCTCGCCCGGGCGCTGGCCTTGCAGCCAGTGGTGGTGTTGCTCGACGAACCGTTCGCGGAATTGGATGAGGCGGGTATCGACATCGTCGGCCGTGCGATCGCTTCGCTCCGCGAGTCGACCGTATTGATCTCCTCGCCGGTGCCGTTGCCTGGAGAATTGTCCGGGCGAGAGGTTCGGGTCGGCGGCTAGCCGATCGGCTCGCACCGATACCGACGGCGACGAGCCCTGCCCTACCCTGCCTGTTCCAGCTCTTCCCAACGCGCGTAGGCGGCGGCCAGCTCCTCGTCGAGCTGCTTGAGCGCCTCCTGGTCGGTAGCCAGTTCTTCTCCAGGGCGCTGATAATAGTCGGCCCCGGCCATCGTTTCGTGCAGCGCGGTGATCTTGGCGTCGAGTTCTTCAATCGTCGCCGGCAGCGCCGCCAATTCACGCTGCTCGTTGTAGGAGAGTTTCTTCCGTGGGGCTTCGAGCGTCTTGGCGGCGGCGTCCGACTTGGCCTGCTTGCGATCTCCGCTGGATGACGAGTCGCCACCTTTCTTTCCATTGCCTGTGACGGCCGTGCTGTTGACGTCGTTGCCTGGCGATATTGCCGGCCGCTGTCGCAGCCAGTCGTCGTAGCCGCCGTCGTATTCCTTGACAAGCATCGCGCCCTCGCGCGACCGGTCGGGTTCAAATGCGATCGTGCTGGTGACCACATTGTTCAAGAACGCTCGATCGTGACTTACCAACAGCAACGTGCCGTCGTAGTCGACGAGTCGCTCTTCCAGCAGTTCGAGTGTTTCCGAATCGAGATCATTGGTCGGTTCGTCCAGCACAATCACATTCGCCGGCTTGGCGAACAGTCGAGCCAGCAGGACCCGATTTCGCTCGCCACCGGAGAGAAATCGAACGGGAGTGCGGGCACGCTCCGGCGTAAATAGAAAGTCCTGCAAGTAGCCGATGACATGTTTCGACTGCCCGCCGATTTCAATGGTGTCGCCACCGTCGCCGATATTCTCCTGCACGGTCTGATTTCCGTCGAGCTGCTCGCGGAGTTGATCGAAGTAGGCAATCTGCAGGTTCGTGCCCAGCCGAATCGTGCCCGACTGAGGAGCGAGTTGCCCCAGCAGCAACCGCAATAGCGTCGTCTTGCCGACCCCGTTGGGGCCGATCAGCCCAACCTTGTCTCCTCGCATGATGGTCGTGGAGAAGTCGCGAACGATTTCACAGTCATCGTAGGCGAAGGAAATCTCTTTGGCCTCGGCGACACGATTGCCGCTGCGCACGCCTTCGTCGATTTTCAGTTGAACCTTCGACTGCTTCTCGCGGCGTTCGCTCCGCTCCACACGCATCTTCTTCAGCGCGCGAACGCGACCTTCGTTGCGGGTTCGGCGAGCCTTGATACCCTGCCGGATCCAGACTTCTTCCTGGGCCAGCTTCTTGTCGAACAGGGCGTTCTGTTTTTCCTCGGCCTCCAGGGCCTGCTCCTTGCGCTTGAGAAATGTCTCGTAGTCGCACGACCAGTCGAACAGACGCCCGCGATCGATCTCCAATATGCGGGTGGCCATCCGCTGCAGGAACATGCGATCGTGCGTCACAAAGATCAACGCCGCATCCCAGCGAGCCAAGAAGTCTTCCAACCAACAGATGGCGTCGATGTCGAGATGGTTCGTCGGTTCGTCGAGCAGCAATAGATCGGGGGTCGTCACCAGGCACTGTGCGAGCAGCACACGACGTTTCATGCCCGAGGAAAGCGTCTCGAACTTGGCGTCCCCATCGAGTTGCATGCGTGAGAGAATCTGCTCGACCGCCAGATGCTGTTCCCACTCTGGCGTCTCGTCATGCCCCTCGGGCAAGATCACCGTATTGAAACCCTCGACGACGACATCAAACAGACGACCGGTCTTGTCCTGCGGGACGTCTTGTGGCAGTAAAGCGAGCCGGGCGTGCGGCGCAAACTGAAGCTGGCCGTGATCGGGCTCCACCTCGCCACGGAGAATCCGCATGAAGGTCGTCTTGCCGGCGCCGTTGCGACCCAACAGGCCGATCTTCTGCCCGGGCTCAATCTGACAACTTACCTCGTCGAGCAGTGGCGGTCCCCGAAAGCCGATACTCAAGTCTTCAATCGTAACGAGTGCCATGGGAGCGGGGCCGAGGGTAGGATCGAGATGGATAGCAGCGACTGGAACTCAGAATTCTAGCGGACGCGTCCCGCCGATAGAACTAGCCTGGGTGACTGGAGATGTGGGGAACCGTCGCGGACTGGGCGAGGCGGCGGCGCGGCTGCCGACCACCTGGCAGATTACCTCGACTTCGGCACGAACGCGGCGCCGGCGCTACGACAAATTATCGAGCCGGTCATCCCCGTCGCCGAGCTTGTCGGGCGACGTTCCGATGCGATCGAGCATTGACAGGTAGAGATTGCAGAGCGGCGTATCTTGGGCGTACTTCAAATGACGACCAGGCGTGATCGAGCCCCCGCCTCGACCGGCCAGCAGGATCGGCAGGTTGTGGTGCAGATGGCTATTGCCGTCGCTGATGCCCGAGCCGCAGAGCACCATGCTGTTGTCGAGCAGCGTGCCGTCACCTTCTTTGACCGACTTCATCTTCTCCAACAGATAGGAGAACTGTTCCATGTGGAAGCGATTGATCTTGGACACCAATTCGATCTTCTTGGGATTCTGTTCATGATGGGTCAGGTCGTGGTGGCCCGCGCGGATGCCGATCTGGGGGTAGGGTCGATTGGAGGCTCCGTTACCGTACATGAACGTCAGCACGCGGGTGGTGTCGGTCGCCATGGCGAGCACCATCAGATCGAACATCAAACGAATATGTTCCGTGTACTCGTGGGGCACACCAACCGGCAAATCGACATCGGGTGGCGCCTCGCGGTGATCGTGCCGTTCGGCCGCCTCGATGCCGCGTTCCACTTCCCGCACCGAGTCGAGGTACTCGTCCAACTTTCGGGTGTCGGTACCGCCCAGCTCTCTTTGTAGCGAGCGGGCTTCTTCCCGTACCGAGTCGAGCACACTCCGCCGGTGGCGAGCGCGACGCGCCGAATCGCGGCGGTCGCCAACCTGGGTGTACTCCCCGAACAGCCTTTCAAAGACCAGCCGGGGTTGAATCTCCTTGGTCATCGGCATCGTCGGCGTGCGCCAGGAAATGTTCGTCGAGTAGGCACAGCTGTAACCCGAGTCGCAGCCCCCGGCCAGCTTGCCCCGTTCAATTCCAAGTTCGAGAGAAGCGAGTCGTGTCTGCGGGCCAACCTGTTCGGCGGCGATTTGATCGACCGACTTGGCGGCGCGAATGTTCCGACCTTCGGTCTTCTTGAGCTGCACGCCGGTTAGAAAGGTGCCGGTCGAACGGGCATGGTCACCCGGACCATCGCCGTTGGAGCGAGCTTTGTCGTGGGCCAGACCCGAGAGCACCAACAGATCGTCCTGATGTGGCTCAAGTGGTTCCAAGGTGCGGGGTAGCGTGAACTGGCTGCCGACTTGTTGTGGCGTCCAGTACTTCATGATCGCGCCACTAGGGACATACAAGAAGGCGGTCCGTAGCGGCGGCCCGCCGGCCGCACTAGCGGCAGCGGCCCAACCGGTCGATGGCAACATGCACTCCAGCAGCGGCAGCGCCAAGGTAGCGCCCGCTCCTCGAAGCACCGTTCGTCTTGTGATCTTGCGACTTCCGATCTTTCCGCTCCTACTCATCCTCGATTTCATCCTTCCTAAGTATACGTCGAAATTGGAACGGATAGCTGCGCACAATCGCTTGAACCAAGGCCGAAAAGCGGTTTTTCTCGGCCGAGGTTTGTTCCACGATCTGCTGGATGGCACAGGCGTCGTATTGTTCGAGGCCCCGCCCTAGGGCGTACGTCAACATGGCCCGCGCCAGACAGGTCACGTATTCGTCGGTCCGCCGCGACAAGATCTCCTTCAGTCCGCTGGCTCCGCTGAACTCGGTGCCATCGGGCATGGTGGCCGACGCATCGACGACCGCCTCCCCGTCTCGCTCTCGCCACTGCCCAACCGCGTCGTAGTTTTCCAGCGAGAATCCCAGCGGATCGAGTCGCAGATGACAGGCGGCGCAACTCGCGTCGGCCGTGTGTCGAGCCAGGCGTTCCCTGAGCGTCAGCGCCGCTTCCTCCGCGGCCGGTTGTTCATCCAGCGGCGTAACATCGGGGGGCAACGAGTTCTCGATTCCCAGCAGTTGCTCGGAGATCCATTTGCCTCGTTTCACCGGACTGGTTCGCGTGGGATTCGAGGTAACGGTCAACACCGCCGCCGTGGTGACGATGCCGCCTCGTCGTCCGTCCTCCAGTTGCACGCGCCGCAGCTGATCGCCTTGGATTCCGTCCAGGCCGTAGTGTTTCGCGAGTCGTTCATTTAAGAACGTGTAATCGGCGAGTAGCAATTCCAAGATGCTCAGATCCTCTCGCATGACCGTCTCGAACAGCGCGGCCACCTCGTCGTACATCGCCTTCCGTAGCGGTTCATCAAACTCAAATTGCTGCGTGTCCGGCCGGACTTCCTCCAAGCGACGCAGCTGCATCCACTGTGCTGCAAAGTTATCGACCAAGGCACGGGCCTTGGGCGACGTGAGCATCCGCCGCACCTGCGCCTCGAGAACCTCGGGCTGGGACAAACGCCCCGCGGCCGCCAGTTCGGTCAACTCCTCGTCGGGCATCGACGACCAGAGAAAGTACGACAACCGGCTGGCCAGCTCGTAATCGCTGAGGCGATAGGCGCCACCCGGCTCGGTCGGTTCGTGGTCCTGTTCAATACGGAACAAGAAATGGGGAGAAACGAGCACCGCGGAGAGGGCGACCGTCGTGGCCGCTTCAAAGGTATCCCCCGCTTCGCTGGCGGAGCGATACAGCTTCATCAGCCGGGCAACTTCTTCCGCTTTGGCCGGACGCCGAAAGGCTCGGCTGGCAAATCGATCTAGGATGGCCTCGGCCGCCGCCTCCTCCGTTATGGAATCGTCAGGCGTGACGAAGAAGATCTGGCGATGCGTGGCCGGCAGTTCGATCGATCCCGCCTCGAATGGGCCCTCAACTTCCACCGTTTGGACGACCATGTTGCGATCGCGGTCGCGACGTTTCTCGGCATCGGCATCCCAATAGTCGTTCAAAAATTCCACCGCCACGCGGTGTGCTCCCGCGGCGAGCGGGACCGTTACTTCGTAGGGCTGCGGATCCTGCCGACCGGTTTTCACCTCGAATTCGCGTATTGTCTGTTCGTCAACCTTGACGCCCATCCGCACGTACTCGGGACCCGCTTGTTGACCGGCCGCGAAAATGCGCACCTGATACTTGCCGGCATGGGCGGCGGTGACTGTCGTGTAAATCTCACCGTCGCGCAGCAGCCAGCCCGCCTCGGCGTGTTCGTCGTAGTCATTCTTCAATTTTTCGCCGGCCACGTATTGAAGCTCGGGTTGAATCGTCGGATCGGTGACAATCGCCTCGTCAAGGATTCGCTCGGCAGCCCGCAGGTACTTCTCGAGCAACAGAGGTGGCGTCGACAGCACGTCGCCGATATTGTCGAACCCATAGCCGACGTCGTCGTTGGGGAAGTCGGCCGCGCGCTGAAAATCGATCCCCACCAGGTCGCGAATCGTGGTGCGATACTCGTAGCGCGTCAATCGCCGAATCGTCACGCGGCCAGGATCGGGATCGCCCACGCAAGCCAAAGCCGACTGCTGACTCTCGACCGCTGCAATCGCCTCGACTCGTTCCGACTCGGCCGGCTGCTCGGCATCGCCGGGAGGCATGTGGCCACTTCTCATCGCATTGGCAATGCCCGACCAGGTGGCCATCTGCGACGGATCGGGTGCGGAGTTGATCAGCCTGTCGATGGCCAACTCCCCTTCGGCCTCCTCGCCCTCGTGACAATCGAGGCAGTATTGATTGGCGAATGTATGGAAAGCTGCCCGGCGCTGTTTCGCTTCGGCCGCGCGCTCTTCCGCGGTCGGTTGGGCGATGAGCGTCGCGGGAATGGAAGTCGATGGAAGTGTGGCCTCCGACCGACGGGCCACGTCTTCCGGCTCTTCGCCGAACCAGGCCATCACGATCGAGGCGGCGATCACGGCCAGTACGGCGCAGGGCAGCAGGCGGAGGATGCGGGGGCGATTAAGATCCATCCGTAGTCTGTCGCGGTGGTGTGATTCGGGTAGGCGGGCGCGGGCGGTGCCGACCCGTGCGGTCCGGCCAGCCCGTCAAATCCGACAATCGGCGAGCCGCCGGCGGGTGTTTGCGGTCTCGCATGAAACGCCTCCATGCGCCGTCAAGATAACGCAATCAGCAGCCGAGAACAAGATTCGCAGGTTCCCTGCCCCCATCGCTTGGTCTCCTTTGATTTGTTCACCTGCGTATACTCGTCCAGCACGTACCAACCGTGATTCACTTGGACAAGCTCGCCCTGCGAGCAGAACTGGTTGGTAAACTGCAGCGGGGCTCCGGTCCGCTCGTGGCACCCGTGGAACTTTGGATGGACTCTCAGGGGGACTTCAACAAGAGGTCTTTGGGCATGGCGTTCGGTAGACTATTGTCTGTACTCAGTGAGGGCTAAGTGGAGAGCGTCCGAAAAGGAGCATTTCGGAATTTTCGATAGCTATCTGTTGCCCTTCCCACTACATGTCAATGCATTGATGGATTCAACTGAACGACAACGATATATCCTGTTTGATTGCAAGGAGGCAGGCCCATGTTTAGCCATTTCAAGAACCGTGTGTCACTAGTGGCCCTTGTTGTGTTCCTTGTTGCCGGCCTCTCGTACGTCGGTGCGTCCGGTGGTGACACTTCGGAGCAATCCCCATCGAGCCAGCACGCTTCATCCGCTACGACTCCGAATCAGACTTCTGCAACCAAGGAACGTGCCTGCCGATTACCGGAACCGATCGTTCTTCGTCACCACCGAGCAAACGTGAGTCGTTGTCGGTTCTTTCCTGACAGCGACAAGGCGATCACCCTTGGCAATGACGGCACCGCACGGATCTGGGATGCCAAGGATGGCACCTTGCTTCGAACGCTGCGTGGCCATTCTGCTTTCGTCACGAACGTTGATATATCCCGCGATGGCAGACTGGTTGCCACTTCAGCGCGAGATGGTTCAGCCCGTTTGTGGGATGCCGCGACGGGACGCTCCCTGTTTACTTTCCCAGGCGGAAGGGTAGACAATTCAGCAGTTCAATTCTCATTGGATAGCAGTAAGCTGCTGATCGGAAAGAGTGACGGAGAAGTATCGACATGGGACACTTCGACCGGAGAGCAAATAAGACATTATTGTAATACCAGCTATGTGTCCTGCCTTGAAGATGCGTATTTTGTACTTGATGGAAAATACGTATTGGCAAACAACGCAAAGGAAGAGAAGATTTTCATTTGGGACGAGGCGAACGGTCAACTCGCAAAAGAACTGAAAACGTCAGGCATCAATTATGCGACGACGATTACCCCCGATGGGAAAAAAGTTCTTGCTGGCGGCGACGAGGGCCATCTTTGGCAATGGGATTATGAGACAGGAGAGAGCGATGGCCATAAATCGGCACACTTCGCGACGATCGTGCGGCTGAGCTTCTCGCCGAACGGTCAATTGTTTCTAACGGGTTCGCTTGATGGATATGCGAAGATGTGGGACTACAAAACGGGGAAGGTCCTTCAAACACTTCACCATGGGGATGGGGTGATTACGGCTGTGTTCTCACCCGATGGGAAGACAGTACTGACCGCTTCTTACGATTGGACAGCAAGGCTATGGGACGTTGAATCGGGCAGACTGCTTCGTGAATTGAATACTCACTCGGGAGACCTTCATCAGGCCGCATACTCTCCTGACGGGAAGAAGATAATTACTGCATCGGAAGACACGACAGCTCATATTCATACCCTATAAGTGTATGTGGATGCTGCTCGTGCAGTTGGCTATCATCGGGATTCGTGATCTTGAATGATTCAAGGAAAAGTGACACGTCCTGCTGTTGGAGTGCTAATCCCAGTAGCCCGGGAGTAGAGAAGGATAGGAAGCCCAGGACTTCCGGACACCGGAGGAGTCAGGATAATGACTCTCAAGGAGGTTCACAATGGAGCCTCGTTGGCGTCTTCATCCGCGAGGAGTGGGTCATTCAGAATCTGCGTGACACGCGATCGCAATTCCACCATGCTGGAATTCATCCTTAACGTTCTAAATCCTTAGCCTCATTCAACGGGGACCATCAATCCCATCTTTTGAAGCGGATACCATTGAATCACTATCAGCGTCGATGAAAGGTGGACAGGATCCAAGGGAGACGGGTTCTCCAAATACCTCCTGAAGGTCCTCAACCATCGACGCCAACATGTCACCCATATCACCTCTCAGCCGGGGATCACCTTGTGACTGTGGGCGCATGCAGACACAAAGATACTCCGTCCCATCCTCTATTTGACGTGACGCGTTGGCAATAAACTGCTCGTCCACAACACCTCGAATCGGTAGCTGCGGATCGCGAAAGAATATCATGTCAGTGCCGGTCGGGCAGAGATCGATCAGGTGATGCAATTCATCTCTGTTGGTGACAAATCCATAGTCTTTTGCACCTCCGCCACGCAAATATCGCAGAACAAAAAACACCTCTTTCGACGACTCGATCCATTTCAGAACAGTTTCGACGAAGCGGGGTGAAACATCGCGTTCAGGATTGTAGGAATCTAAAGACATCGCTGATTTGGCACTTGTACAAAATCTCGTGCAACACGGACAGTCAAATCGGCTGTTCGTGCCACCCGCGTTCTTCTGCTCATTCCAGTTATCGATCGGATATTTCTGACCTCCGCGACTTCTCACTCGGCCGCCCTCTCAGCCGCTCTCCGCTCACTTTGAGATAAGTCACCGTCGGGATCATCGTCATGAACGGAAGGGCAAGCAGCAGATAGACGAATGCCGCGATCGAGAAGCCGGCCGGCATCAAGAGAGTTCTCCAGTAGAACTGGGCGACAAGGAATGGGAGTAACAATAGGCCCCATGCTATCCAGAGAATCAGCACACGAGCCTTATTCCGAGCCATCATTTGCCGGGAAACATTTAACGCGGTAATCACAGCGAACTTCTTGTCTACGATGAGCCAAGCGGTTTGCGAAAACATGAGAGCCAACAGGATGATGCTCGTACCGGCCAAGAGTACTCCCAGCAACAGTCCTAGGTTGCGTGCGCCGAGCAGTACGCCGACGATTGTCACAGGAACGCCAAATCCGATGATGACAACACCGCACAAGATGCCCGCGGCGATGAGCATGAGCGGGATCATGCGTAGGACAGTGATCCCGAGGGAGCGAGGCCACGACAACGGGCGGCGCCGGGCTATATCGAGGAACAACGACATTTCCACAATCGTGAGCACGAGCGTTGTCAGCCCGAGAGCGACCTGGATGAACACCAGCGGATAGATGCCCGATGGCACCAGGTTTCTCATGGCAAATAGTCGCGTGAGGAATTCCAGGCCCCAGATGGGCAACCCGCAACCGATCGTCACCATGAACATGCGGAAGAAATCTTCGAGGTAGAGCCGGAAGCTCGTTTCCAGGACACGACCTGGATCAATTGTCACCTGGCCAATCGAGTCTTGCTGATCTTGCTGAACGGGTGCAGGATCGGCAGCGATTGGCAAATCGGCGGGTGCTGCATAGGGGTTTTCGTCTTGGGAGATATCTTCAACAGGATCGTGAGCAACGCTCGGGATAGCTGGATTCGCACCCGCTTTTTCTGCAGTGGCCGTCTCGTTTGTCGCCCGCTCGACAGGGTGGTTTTTGTGCTGTCCTGGATTCGTAGCCTCATCTCGCGGCTTGGACCTTACGGATTCGCGTCTTGATGGAACGAACTCAACGCCGCATGCGCAGGACACAATGTCATCGACGAGTGCTGAGTCGACAACATGTAACCGCTCGCACGCCGGGCAGTAGGTGAACTCGGGCATGATGGTGCCTTGAAGTCAG
>Ga0180438_10000189_pt1 | contig 130728 bp, 89 predicted proteins | sample SS_ome_12_FD_132455 | JGI IMG/M metagenome (GOLD analysis project Ga0180438, IMG submission 132455) | Hypersaline lake sediment archaeal communities from the Salton Sea, California, USA - SS_3_D_2 metaG | ecosystem: Environmental > Aquatic > Non-marine Saline and Alkaline > Hypersaline >... | reverse complement strand
GGGTTCTTTAGGCTTTTCCCAAAACCATATACTAAAAGGCAGTGTTGCGAAATACACTATTGCTTTGAAGAACTTGATTAATTTGTCCATGATGCCTCCCTGTGATTAAGGTAAAGACAACCCAATAGTATATCACAATTTTCTTCTCAAAACACATGTTCTCAATTGAAATATAGGTAGTTATCTACACATTAATTCAAGGCCATTTGATGAATTGTGTGATAACAAGTTATTATATGGTTTTATTGAGATTATCGGATATGCTACTCACAAATTTTGTTTTTAACAACAAATAAAGTGAGAAATTATCGTCCACGGCTCAAAACGTCAGGGTACGACTGCGCCAGGCAGTATAGACTATAACAGCCTAATATGCAAAAAAATGTGCCCGGAAGCGCAAGGAGACCTACAATCATAACATGTATCCACAGCAAGCCCCACGATTAAAGAAAAATCGTGCAATCATTCCGATATATGTCTATAATGACGGATTATGAAACTGCCAGAATTAGAAAAACCTGAAAAATATGTTGGCCTGTATATCTTCGATTTTGGTGATCATACCGGCGTGGGCTTTACGGCCGAAGAAGTCGCGGAGCTTTTGGAGAGCGAAAAGTACAAGCACGGCAAGATCTACAAGATATACAAAGCCTATCCGGACGGCCGGCTCGAAATAAAAGGCGTTCCGAATGAGACATTTCAGCTTGAAGCAGGGATGTTCTTTTATTCGAGCGAACTTCAAACCGCCCGGCGGGATTTTAAGGCGTTGGTTAACCTGGCCGTAAAGAACGCGCCACCTTGCAGAGCCAAGGTGCACCTGGCTAAGTACGGGGATGATAAGCTTGCCGTGGCGTTGATTTATCCCGCTGAATACGATAGTGAGTTCAGTTCCTGGCTTCTGGACGGCAATTACAGGACCGCCGGGGCTGCCGATGGCGGGGTAGGTGCGGTTCAGAGATATTATGACCAGGAGCCGGAGATTCTGGAAAGGCATCAATTATTCGGCCAATCGGAAGCGATAAGCAGGACCGGAAATGAGCTGCTGAGTTCTCTGAAACAGGCGGTACAGAGATAACCGCACAGGCAATCGTAAATCGTGCCGTTCATGATTGGCTATCCGAAAGTCATGACTATGCGCTTTAGTGCTAAGATCAATTCATTTCTTGGATTTCTTGCCGGATGGGTGTTATCGCTGTTCGGCAAATCGCCTCGTAAACCTGTAGTTGAGGATTTGAAGCGGGCGAATTTCAAGACCAGCACACAGCATTTGGGAATCAGGTTCAGCGAAAAGCTTCGCGATGTTTTTCGATTTAGATGGCTCAAAATAGCCGATAAAACTGACGACGGTTATTCCGAACGTAAAAAAGAATCTCGCCCTTGTGAATAATGGGCTGTTTTCAAGGTTCGGAGCTTTTTATGGCTGATTCTCAGGTTCATCCAATACTTAGCGATAATGCCCGAAAAGTCCTGGAGAGCCGGTATTTAATCAGAGATGCCCAGGGCAGGTGTATCGAGACTCCGGCACAGCTTTTTGACAGGGTTGCTTCACAAATTGCTCAGGCTGAAGCAAAATATGGTGCGAACAGCAGCGAAGTCAAGCAATGGCACAAGAAATTTTATGACCTGATGGCATCATTGAAGTTTTTGCCAAATTCTCCCGCTCTTATGAACGCGGGGCGGCGAGGGATGCTCAGCGCCTGTTTTGTGCTGCCGATAGAGGATAGTATCGAGGGGATATTTGAAGCTATTAAGCAGACGGCTCTCATTCAGCAAGCCGGCGGCGGCACGGGATTTTCATTCGACAAATTAAGACCGACTGGCGATCGCGTTGCCTCCAGCGGTGGTACAACGTCAGGCCCCATCAGCTTCTGGCGAGTCTTTTCCGAGACCACGAATGCGATTCAGCAGGGTGCATTTCGCCGCGGTGCCAATATGGGAATGATGAGCGTTGGGCATCCGGACATCCTGAAATTTCTGTACGCCAAGCAGAACCTTGAGGCTTTTACCAATTTTAATATTTCCGTCAAGATAACCGATAACTGGATGAAGAAGGTCCTCAAGTCCGGCAAGACTTTGCACATCGTGAAAAATCCTCGCACGGGCAGGAAGTATCTGCTGCCGTGTCGAATCGATGTAGTAAACTATACGATTAGCGATCTCCATAGAATTTCCGGCAAAGGCAAGTCTGTTTCCAAAGTGGCTGGGCGGTTCTACACCGTCGGCGATATCTGGAAAATGATTGTTAAATGCGCGCATAAAACCGGTGAGCCCGGCATTGCTTTTATCGACCGGATAAATCGTGACAATCCGACTCCTTCCCTGGGGCAGATTGAGGCCACCAATCCATGTGGTGAACAGCCATTGCTGCCTTATGAAGCCTGTACGCTGGGAAGCATTAATGTTTCCAAATTCGTTCGTATAACTGAAAAAGCGGCAGAAATGGATTGGCCGGCACTGGCCGATACTGTCAACTTGGCCGTGCGTTTTCTGGATAATATTGTCGATATCTGCGATTATCCGGTTAGAGATACTGTGCGTCTGGCACGCGGCAATCGCAAAATCGGTTTAGGTATTATGGGTTTTGCGGATTGTCTGTTTGCCCTGGGAATTCCTTACGATTCGAAACAGGGCGTTGAGTTCGGAGCCGAGCTGATGAAATTCCTTAACGAAAAAGCTCACCAGGCCAGTGCCGGGCTTGCCGGCCTGCGCGGGCCGTTTCCTAATTGGCAAAGCAGTATCTGGAGAAGCAGGAAAAAGCCGGAGATGCGCAACGCATCCATCACATGTATAGCTCCGACCGGCACGATAAGCATCATTGCCGATTGTTCTTCCGGCATAGAACCGGTCTATTCACTTGTATTTTACCGCCAGGTATTGGATGATATGAAAATGCTGCAAATAGATCCGGTTTTCAAAAGAATAGCTGAGAAACGGGGTATTTACAGCGAAGAGCTTGAAAAACAGATCGTAAGGACCGGAAGTGTTCAAAAAATGCCCGGTTTTCCAGCGGATATGCGCAGGATTTTCCGCGGGGCATACGATATCAAACCTCAATGGCATATTAAGATGCAGGCGGCTTTTCAGCAGCATTGTGATGCAGCAGTCAGCAAAACTATCAATTTCGGCGAAAAAGCATCGGTTTCCGCCGTCGATAAGGCATATCAAATGGCCTTTCAGCTTGGCTGTAAAGGAGTTACGGTTTATCGCCAACATAGCCGTAAATTCCAGCCGATGAGTCTTTATTAAGGTTTTGCTGGTCTAAAGTTAATCATATTCGCATTTCTTGTATAAAAAACGAGAATTCGTAATTCTTTAGCTCTTTTCGTACCAAGAACAATAAGTGTCGATTTACGATTGTTTATTGCTCTACATTCTCTGCTGTCCTCTGTAATACAATCTTGTATATTCTTGTTTTTTCTGCGTTTTTGTTTTGATAAGGCTGACGTAATTGTTTAGAAAATAAAGAGTTATCCCGGCTTGCCGGGATTCCGAAGTTTTGCATTTTGCATTTTAATTTTTTATTTTGGTAGCGGCTGGAGGCCGCGCTGTGCTTCTCTGTAGCAGAACAAAGAACGCTGTGTCATGGACATTTATTTAAATTATGCCCGCTTTTTTGTATTGCCGGTCGTAGAATACTTAACGAAGTTAAGGATGGAGAATTTAGAATGAAAGAACAGACATAGTGAATATCCAATATCGAATGTCCAACATCCAATGACGAAGTAAAAAATATGCATCATTGTTTAATATCAATTTGAAAAAACAAAGCCAATTTGCCGATGGCCAAAATGAACATAAATATCTATGTGAAATGAGATTACAAAGAAATAACAATGGTTTAGACTCAAAAAAACAAAGCCAATCAAAGCCAATTTTACAGACATAACTACTCCCAAAGGGGTAGGAATGATGCAGGAAACGAGATGCGGGATAATAGATGATATTTTCTTGTTTCGGCGTATTTAGCATTTGATCTCGAGATGGGTCGTTTTGGGTGGTTTTATCTTGACAGTTTAAGGGATTATTTATTAGTGTATAATTTATCGGAGCTTATGGCTTTTATCCTCATTCTTGAGGGCGATTATATTGATTTGGAGCTACCTTGGAAGAGGGCAAAGCTAATTATTGAGACATTGTATTATACAGATATGTATTCTGGGTCGATATGAATGTTCTGGAAGTTATGTAATCGTGTTTAGAATCGAATGTTAGTTATTGTAATCTCTTTGTAAGGAGGATCATTATGTGTAGAAAATTTATCTTTTTAGTTTCATTTTTAGCGCTGGTTTTGTTTTGCGGCGTTAGCCGGGCTGATGTGTCGGTTGCCGAAGATCTGTTGGTCGATTTGAGGGCTGAAGATCTTACTTATGGTGAAGGTGCATCGACTTGGCCTAATCGCGGTTCGCTTGGGGACTTTTCGTCGAATGGCTCTCCTATTGTTGAGGACGTTGACGGTATGAAAACCGTAACATTTGACGGAAGCTCCTGGTACGATGGGCCGTCGTCAGTATCAGGTATTGAAGGCACCGGTACGCGTTCTATTGAAGTATGGGCGTACAATCCAGCAATACCCGGGGAAGAAACACTGGTCTCCTGGGCTCATCGTGGAGGCCCGGCGGGTACTAATATGTCCTTCAATTATGGTAATAATTCTATGTGGGGAGCAGTCGGGCATTGGGAAGGCGCTACACACGATATGGGCTGGTGGGGCGATCACACACCCGCGCCCGCGACCAATACATGGTGGCACTTGGCCTATACCTTTGACGGTACTGCTGCCCGTGTCTATGTCAATGGCCAGGAAGAAAGTGTCAGGGATCCGATTGTTTTGGACACTTATGGTGGTACTCCAATCAGGGTTGCTGCTCAGGCTGATGGTACTGGTACAGGTACGGATGCTGCATTCAATTTTACCGGTTCTATTGCTGCGGTGCGAATTCATGACGGTGTTTTGAGTCCTGCAGATATTCAGAGAAACTTCAAACTCGGACGGTTAAATGCCTGGAATCCGAGTCCGGCCAATGGTTCTATCTATCCTGATACATGGGCGAGCTTAACCTGGTCACCGGGAGGTTTTGCAGCTTCACACGATATTTATTTCAGCGATAATTATGAGGATGTAGCTGCCGGTTCCCCGGATGCGTTCTGGAGCAACGAGACCATGGCGTTTTATATGGCCGGCTTTCCAGGATATGCCTTCCCTGAAGGCCTTATAAACGGCGTGACCTACTACTGGCGGATCGATGAGGTAAACGACTTGCATCCGGACAGTCCGTGGGAGGGTAATGTATGGAGCTTTACTGTCCCGCCGAAGAAGGCGTATAATCCAGTTCCATCCGACAATGCGAATTATATAGATACGAGTTCAACTCTTACCTGGATGACTGGGTATGGCGCGAGAATGCACATTGTGTATTTCGGCGAAGATTTCGAAACAGTAAGCAACGCAACCGGGGGTTATCCATCAGGACTTACTACCTACAGTCCCGGGCAGCTCGAGTTAGGCAAGGTTTATTATTGGCGAGTTGACGAATTAGATGGAACCAATACTTACAAAGGCGATGTCTGGAGCTTCAAAACGATACCTGACATACCCATCAGCGATCCTAATCTCATGGGTTGGTGGAAGTTCGACGAGGGTGTCGGAGCGACTGCTCTGGACTGGTCCGGCCACGGAAACCATGCTACTCTCATGGGAGGCCCGGCGTGGATAGCCGGCTATGACGGCGGAGGATTGAAGCTCGACGGAGCCGATGATTATGCTGTACTACCGATTGGTGAACTTATCAGTTCAATGTCAAGTGCGACTTTCACCACCTGGGTGAATTTCTCCAACATCGGCGGAGCGTGGCAGCGTATTTTCGACTTTGGCAGCGGCGAGGGGACTTATATATTCCTGTGTCCCAGGACCGGGACAGGTGGACCGATGCGATTGGCCATCACGACCGGCGGGGGAGGCGGAGAATCTTTAATAGATTCACCTGCCACTTTGCCTTCAGGATGGCACCATGTGGCTGCTGTCGTGACAACTGGAAATATGCAGATTTATCTTGACGGTGCTATGAATGTCAGCGGTTCAACGGCTTTGGTACCGAGCGATCTTGGCCGGACCGGCAGTAACTGGCTCGGCAGGTCCCAGTACGGCGCTGACGCATACTTTAACGGCTCTCTGGACGATTTCCGGATCTATGATTATGCATTGACGGCAGAAGAGATTGAATTGACGATGAGGGGCGATCCGATGCTGGCGTGGGGTGCTAAGCCTGCGGATGGAACAACACCGGATGTTCAGTCGGCGTTGCCTTTAAGCTGGTCGGCGGGAGAAAAGGTGTCCCAGCATGATGTGTATTTCGGAATCGATGCCGATGCCGTCGATCAAGCAGAAACCTCAACATCGGAAATATATCGAGGTCGCCAGTCTACGACCAGTTATTCGCCTCCCGAAGGCATTGAATGGGGTGGCGGACCTTACTACTGGCGAATCGATGAGTTTAATACAGACGGTACGATAAGCAGGGGCAGAGTATGGAGCTTTACCGTAGCTGATTTCATTCTTGTAGAAGATTTCGAATCCTACGATACCGGAGATAACCAGGTATGGTACTTCTGGCATGATGGGCTTGGTTATGGCGCTCCCGGATCCGATCTTTATTATGCCGGCAACGGTACAGGTGCGGCGGTAGGCGACGAAACCACTGGTTCCTATATGGAGGAAACGATTGTTCATAGCGGTGGTAAATCATTGCCGTTAGTCTATGACAATAACAAACAGGGTTACGCCAAGTATTCGGAAACAGAGTTGACCTTAACGAGTCCGCGTGACTGGACAATAGAAGATGTGGCTGAATTGTCGCTATGGTTCAGAGGCTACCCGGCATCAGTGGGCAGTTTCGTCGAGGCTCCGGCAGGGACCTTCACAATGACCGGTTCTGGCGCCGATATATGGGGCCAGTCCGACCAGTTCCATTACGCCTTTAAGATGCTGACAGGTGCCGGCACAATCACAGCGAGAGTCGAAAGCCTGACCAATACCCACGCTTCTGCTAAAGCCGCGGTGATGATCCGTGAGACCCTGGATGCGGATTCCATGTACTCGTTGGTAGCTTTGACGCCTGGTAACGGTGTAATCGCCGAGTATCGAACTGAAACGGGCGGAGATGCCCAGCAGGAGAATTCACAAACCGGTATCACTGCTCCGTACTGGGTAAAGATAGAGCGTGACTTTTCTGGCGGTTTAACAGCTTACAGTTCGGCCGATGGTTCTACGTGGCAGATGATGGGCCAGCCGATACCATTCCAGATGGCCTCGAATGCATATATCGGTTTGGCCGTAACTGCTCACAATGCCAACCTTACATGTGAGGCTAAATTCTCCAACGTTACAATTACCGGTAACGTCGGCCCAATGTGGACCAATCAGGATATTGGCATTCCAAGTAATGATGCCGAACCGCTGTATGTGGCTGTATCCAACGCCGCCGGCAATCCTGCAGTGATAATCCATGAAAATCCTGATGCAGCATTGGTTGACACGTGGACAGAGTGGGTTATCCCACTGCAAACCTTGGCGGATCAGGGCATCGACCTTACCGATGTTGACAGGATTGCGATTGGCCTGGGCACTAAAGATAACGTCTCGACGCCGGGCGGTGCGGGTAAGATGTTCATTGACGACATCCGGCTGTACAGGGCAAGAGCTGCTGCCGAATAGCAGGATATTTTTTAAGTAATTTGAATTGACAATGGTATGGGGCCTATACCAGAATGATTTGGTATAGGCCCCTTTGAATATGAAAGTTAAGACTAAAATTGTGCTTGTAGTTTGGGTGTTTGTTGCCGTAAGTCCTGCACTTTGTGACTGGTCGTCGGGGGAATTTCTCGTTTTTCGTGGAGCTTCCGATGCATCGGCTGCTGTGGCTGTCAGCGAAGACATGTTCGTAGTGGCAGATGATGAGAATAATATATTGCGGATTTATGAAACATCCAAAACCGTGCAGCCTGTCGGCCACTTCGATATGACTTCGTTTCTTGAAATCGAGCCGGAGCATCCGGAAGCGGACATCGAGGCTGCGGCGATGATTGGACGGCGCATCTACTGGATTACTTCGCACGGCAGAAATAAAGACGGCAAGCTAAGACCCAACCGGTACCGGTTTTTCGCTACAGAAGTGCTTTTCGAGAACCGAAGCGTAAAACTACGCCCAGTAGGTAAGCCGTACAAGACTCTCGTTCACGAGCTTGTGAAAACGAATGCCGCGCGCCGTCTCGGGTTGAATAAATCAACTCGATTTGGTGCTGATCTGAAGAAAAAGGAAAGGGAGAAACTTGCTCCGAAAAAGGAAGGGCTAAATATCGAGGGGTTGTGTGCATCGCCCGACGGAGGAACACTCTATATGGGTTTTAGAAATCCACGCCCCAAAGACAGAAAGACTGGTCGTGCAAAAGCTATTGTTATACCGTTGCTTAATCCGAATGGGATTATAGATGCCGGTGAGTCACCAGTTTTCGGCGAGCCGATTTTGTGGGATTTGAAAGGTCTGGGGATAAGAAGCATGGAGTATTCTCCTTCCTGCAAGGCCTTTTTTATAATTGCCGGCGGTCCTGATGAGGATGTGGGATTCGCATTATATCGCTGGTCGGGTAGGCCGGAATCTCCGCCGGAGCTGGAGCGAAAATTGAACCTGGGAAAGAGTAAATTCACTCCCGAGGCGTTGATACCGTTTGAAAAATCGGGTCGGCTGTTAATGCTCAGTGACGATGGCAGTCTGGTTGTTGAGGTTACCGGCGCATGGGAGTGTCTGGAAGGTGAGTACCGTAAGGACGGCACAACTCTGAATAAATATCTGGCGAATCCCGGCAGGAAAACATTTCGTGGAATCTGGCTGGAGTTAAACGACTGATAGCCAGCTTGTATGATTAACCTTCTGCTATTTCGATATCATCCATAGATCCGAGCAGGCCGTTGGCGAGAGTCAGGTAAGGCAGCTTTTTCGGATTGTGGCCGAGCAGCTTGCTGCCGACTGTATCTACAGCAACGGGATCGAATCCGACAAGGATTAGACCAATCTTTTTAGGTGTACCGGCCAGGTGCATGCCCTTGAGAGCAACCGAAGCATCAACGACTGACAAATCGGGCTTTTTGTATAAACATATATCTACAACGGATTTGTCCGTTGAGGGGCTGTGCAGCTTAGCTTTATTCCATGAACCGGCATAAAATTTACTCGGTGCTATACCGAACATATTTTTCATTGCTATAGTAGTTTTAGTGAAACTGTGGTCTTTTAATACAGGCAGCGAAATAATAAAAGCCTTCTGTACAATGCGAGGTAGATGAAAATGCTTCAACTGCAGAGCGTTATCTTTTTTAAGAGTAGTGGTTTCTGCCTGGTTAAAATCGATAAGTTCAAGGCCATATTTTTCAGCCATATCCGTGTATCCGAGGGTGGCGTAGACATTGGAAGTTATGCCGGATCCACATCCTTCGCCGATAGCGATTTCGGCCTTTGTATGGGCTTTACAATAATGGTAAACCGCCTCAGCGGCCTCAAAGCTTGTAGTAACCGGCGGGGGCGAGGAATTGGTCAGGTTCGGCTTGATGATAATTTGCCCCTTTTTGGGCAAACGTATACCGACTCCGACCAGGTCAAGTGCCCTGGTTATGCTGGTCTTATAATCGATAAAATTTACCTTAACTACCTTACTCATAAGCGATAATCGATTATAACAGTAATTGATTCAGAGTAAAATTTTTTGTAGATTAGGTCTTGACTACCGAGAATTTTTAAGTAAATTTATACATCCCCCGTAAACTGAGGGAAGTGGCGGGGTGAAAATTGGTAAGTGTTTTCTGGAGATGGACATGATAGAAGTCAAAGAACTTCGGCGTAGTTTCGGGCCGGTCGTTGCTGTTGACGGCATATCGTTCAATGTAAAAGAAGGGGAAGTCCTGGGGCTTCTCGGGCCTAACGGGGCCGGCAAGACGACCGCGATGCGTATTCTGGCCTGCTTTCTGAAACCCGACAGCGGTACAGCAACTATTTGTGGATACGATATCTTAAAAAATCCCATCGATGTAAGAAGGTCACTCGGATATTTGGCGGAAAACGTGCCGGCATATAATGAAATGACGGTAGGGGGATTTCTGAACTTCATTTGTGATGTAAGAGAGATCAGGGGCGGCAACCGCAAGGAGACACTCGATAGGATTGTTCCGATGTGTTCGATTGATTCGGTTTACCATCAAACTATCGAGACGTTGTCTAAGGGATACAAACGGCGTGTTGGACTGGCCCAGACTTTAATGCACGATCCGGATGTGCTGATTCTCGATGAGCCGACTGATGGACTCGATCCTAATCAAAAGCATGAGGTCAGAAAGCTAATACAGAGAATGGCAAAGAACAAGTGTATTATTGTTTCAACTCACATTCTCGAAGAGGTTGAAGCCGTTTGTTCGAGGACGATTATCATTGCCAAAGGACGGATATTGGTCGATTCGACACCTGAAAAGTTGAAGGAGAAATATAAGTGCAGTCTTGACAGTGTATTTCGTAAGATTACCAGGTCAGAAAGTGCTTAGGGAGCATAAATGCAAATTGTGCTGAAGCATTTTCGAATAGGAGTAAAATATGAATAGTTTTAAGGCCGTGTTCAAAAGAGAGTTGAAAAGTTATTTTACAACGCCTCTTGCATACGTGTTTCTTGTTATCTTCCTGTTTTTCTCAGGATTCCTGACGTTCAAGCAGGGATTCTATGAAATGAGGCAGGCGGACATGAGTACGTTTTTTCGGAATTTACCGCTGCTGTTTGTTTTCATGGTGCCTTCAACTGCCATGCGTTTGTGGGCCGAGGAACGGAAGGTTGGTTCGATTGAGCTGTTGTTTACTCTGCCGATAACGATTACGCAGGCGGTCATGGGTAAATTTCTCGCTGCCTGGGCGTTTCTTGGAATAGCTCTGGTCTTGACGTTTCCTATACCCACTACTGTCTGCTACCTTGGGAATCCTGATATAGGGATCATCTTGTCAGGTTATTTGGGCAGTTTTCTTATGGCAGGTGGTTTTTTGGCCATCGGTTGCTTTTTCTCGGCCATGAGTAAAAGCCAAGTCATTGCCTTCGTACTCTCGGTCGTGGCCTGTGGGATTCTTTTGTTTATAGGTATGCCTTCGACGATGAACTACTTGTCGAGATCTTTAGATTTAGGTAGCTGGCTTTTCGTGGTTCGTGGCCTCATTCCGACTTATAGCCTTGCCTATTATGTGCTGTTTATTCTGGCTTGGATCACTACGTTTCTTGTCCTTCCGTGGGTTGGTATGTTCTTGAATTTGTCGGGGGGGGCGTGGCTGTTGGATATTATGGAGGGCATGAGCGTGCAGATTCACTTTGATTCCATGCAGAAGGGTCTCTTGCAGTTCAATGACCTTGCTTATTTCATTCTGCTTATTCTAGGTTGGATTGCGGCTTCTGTGGTCGTCTTAGATGAAAGGAAGGCAAAATAATGGATCGAACGATACGAGCAATTTTGGGAGCTGTTTTTATTCTGGTGATTATTTTCTCGGCCATAATTATTTGCCAGAATATTGGAAAGCCGTTGAAGCTGGACATTACGGATCAGAAACTTTATACACTGTCGGATGGGACAAAATCGATTTTGGCTAAACTAAACCAGCCGATTCGGGCAAGGCTATATTATGCAAAGACCGCCGCTCTGAAAGGGCCTGACCAGATTAGGTTCTTCAACAATTATTACGAGTTTGTAAAAGAGTTGCTGGAAGAATATGTTACAGTATCAAACGGGATGGTTGAACTGGAGATAGTGGATCCGAGACCGTTCACCGATGATGAGGAACAGGCTCTTAAGTATGGTTTGCGGCGCTTCCCTATTACCCAGGATGAGAGCTTTTTCTTCGGTCTTGTGGTTCAGACACCATTTGGAGTGGAAAAGTCGATTCCATTTTTCTCGCCGGACAGGCAGAACTTCCTCGAATATGATATAAGCTACCTGATTGATACGGCGGTTACCCGACAGAAAAAGAAAATCGGCGTCTTGAGTTCCCTGCCGGTCATGGGTGACGATGTTAGCGGATATATGGCTCAGATGATGATGAGACAGGGCCAGCGGCCGAAGCCCGCCTGGACCATTGTCGAACATTTACGCAGGCAGTATGAAGTCGAAACCGTCGCTGCTGATGTAAACGATATCAATGATATCGATATTTTGCTGGTGATTCACCCCAAGAATCTTCCCGAGCAGACTTTATTTGCGATTGACCAGTATGTGCTCAAGGGCGGCAGAACAATAGTCTGTGTCGATCCTTATTGCTTCTCGGACAGGCCCCCACAGGGAATGCAGATGCAAATGCAGATGCAGCATGATAGTAGTTCGAACCTGAATACGCTGACGAAGACCTGGGGTCTTGAAATGCCCGACAAAACTTTTGCCGGAGATAGGGCCCTGGCATCTCTGGCCAACATCCGCCCCAACCAGAGACCGGAAAGAATCATCGCTTATCTGGAACTGAAACCCGAAAAAAATTGTTTCGCCAAAGATAATGTTATTACTTCCGAACTTAACCAGGTCAGGTTCTTGTTCTCAGGTGTGTTGAAGGAAGTTGCTGAGCCGAATGATGCGAATGACAGCAAATTTAATATTAATCGAATGCCGATAATTACTACTACGAACAGGGGCAGCACGTTTACTATCAGTAATCAATACGAGCTGATGATTTTGGATGGGCCGGGCTTGATGAAGAAGTTTGCCGACGGAACTGAGCCGGTGGTTATGGGTTATGTAGTGACGGGACGTCTCAAGAGCAGTTTTCCAAACGGTATCGAGGTTGAAAGCGAGTCTCCGGATCCGAACGATCCGAATGAGACCGTAACAACGACGAAGCTGGTCACAGGCTTAAAAGAAGCCGAGAAAGATTGTGTTGTAGCTGTTTTTTCAGATGTCGATTTTATCAGCGATAATATGGCGTACCAGAATTCTTTCTTTGGTAATGTGGTCGTTGGCGACAATGCAGCTTTGATGTTGAATGCAATCGACGATTTGAGCGGTTCGAGCGATCTGGTTTCCATCAGGTCCAGAGGGAATTTCAAGCGGCCTCTGACGGTCATTGACGAGATAGAACAGCAGGCAGATGAAGACACAGCCAAAGAGGTAGAGAAGATTAACCTGCAAATTGCCGGTTTCCAGGGTGAATTACAAAAGATTGTCAGTGCGGCAAAAGAAGGCGATCAGGAAGTCATTGGCAGTACGATTATGCAGAGGAAGAAAGAGGTTGAATTGAAGATCCATCAGGCTCAGAGGCAGTTGCGCGAGATTAAGGCGAAGCGCAACGAGCGGATTGATCGTCTGAAAAAGTCTCTCGAAATGATCAACATGATAGCCGTTCCGGGCGTCATCTTTGTACTTGCCGTGGTACTTGGTGTCCGCCGCGGTATAAGAAAGAGGCATTATATTAGTCATGCGAGCGATGCTTAAGGAGAAAAATCAAAGATAAAAAATTAAAAATCAAAATTGCGGAATTGCCGCTTTGCGGCAATGATTTCATTAATTTTTACATTTTGCAATTTGATTTTTGCATTTTCTTTGGGAGTCTTATAGATGAGTAATAAAAAGCTTACAATATTGGGTATTATTGCGGTTTTAATGGTATTATGGGCTGTGATGCAGTCCCGTATCTCAAACAGGATTGGCGTCGAGCCTGACAGGCTGACCTATCTGATTCAGGGGCTTGATCCTTCTGGTGTTGGTAGTATAATTGTCGGAACCGGAGATGATGCGTTCACTCTTAAAAATCAAAGAGGCAACTTCGTAGTTGCTGATAAGGATAATTATCCTGCCAAGACGAGTGAAATAAACAGTCTGATTTCAAAATGCCTTGAAATTCAGACATCGGAATTTGTGACCGACAATCCTGCGAACCATGAAGACCTTGAGATTACCGAAGAAAAGGCTCGCAGCGTTATTAAGTTCATGAAAGCGGATCCGAATTCATCGTTGCTCACAGGTGTTGTCATAGGTAAGACTAAAGAGCTTGGGCAGGGTAGTTATGTCCGGATGCTATCGAGCGATACTGCTGTAAGCAATAAGGTTTACGTAACAGCAAATGCCCCCTGGTTTGGTAGTGGAGCAATGAATTACGTTGACCAGGAGCTTATCTCAGCGAAGAGTGAAGACATCGAATCTGTGACGGTAAGTTCACAGAATGGTCAATATACCCTTAGAACCAAGCAAGACAGCCAGGACGTTATATTAGATGATATACCGGCCGGTAAAAAGCTAAAAAGCAGTGATGCCCGAAGTGTTTTGACCGCTTTGACCAGTCTGAGGTTTGATGATGTTAAGAAATTATCGTCCGACATGGCTTTCGATAAGCAATATATGTGCCGGCTGAAGGATTCGACCGTTTACGCACTGAGAATCGCCCAGGAGGAAGATAAGACATATGTGAGCTGTGTAGCTGAATTCACGGATAAAACGCCGGTGGAGAAGGCGTCTATCGATCAGGGCGGAGAGGTCGAATCCGATGAGGAATTGAAGAAAAAAGAGGCCAAGCTGCTTGCCCGGGATAATGCAGTAAAATTCACGACGATACATCAGGGATGGGTTTACGAAGTCGCCGAGTGGAAGGCCAAGAATCTTACAAAAGAGCTTGCCGATTTGCTCGAGGATGAAGAGAAACCTAAAGAAAGTGCCGCTGCTGATCCCAATGCTGTGATACCTGATATTATTTCTATGCCTGAAGTCGGAGATCCGAATGCCACGGATAGTGATTCGTAGCAAACTCTGGGCGAGGATTTTTACAATGGTTGCCGTAATAAACGGCAGTGCAGAATGAAGTATTTTCGCAAGCTTATTTGGAGGCTGGTTCTATGGATAATATTTCTCGAAGAAACTTCTTAAAGCACACAGCGAGTACTTTGACTTCTGCGTTGGCTGTGCCTTATATTGTCCCGTCATCAGTCTTCGGCGGCAGTGGATCGGTTCCACCCAGCGAACGAATCGTAATGGGGGGCATCGGTCTGGGGGGACAGGGTACACGTGATATGCAGAATTTTATGACATGCGCTGACGTGCATTTTATTGCTGTATGCGATACTTTTACGGATAGGCGCAATAAAGCTAAAGACATAGTAGATAAGAATTACGGAAGTAATGATTGTGTAGCTTATGGTGATTTCCGCGAGTTGCTGGGACGTGACGATATCGATGCTGTCCTGAGCGCCACCGGCGACCGCTGGCACGCGCTGACTTCGATTTATGCCTCCAAAGCCGGCAAGGACATTTACTGTGAAAAGCCTATGTCACTGACTATCGCTGAGGGCAGGACGGTGGCTGATATCACCAAACGCTATGGAACCGTCTATCAATGCGGCACGCAGCGGCGAAGCATGAGAAGCTTCGCGTTTGCTGTGAATGCAGCCCGAACCGGCAAGCTCGGTAAAATTCATACTCTTCACAGCTATGTCCGTGCCGGCCAAAGTTCCGGTGTGCTGAAACCTGAACCGATTCCCGAAGGTTTCGACTACGAGATTTGGCTGGGGCCGACGCCGCATATCCCATACAATTCAAGTTTCGTAAACCATCTCTGGAAAAACCACTTCGATTATAGCGGCGGAATGATTACGGACTGGGGATGTCACTGCAACGATCTCGCCCAGATGGCTAACGACAGCGAAATGACAGCACCCGTGGAATATAAGGGGACGGCTGAGTATCCAGAGAGCGGATTTTGTAACGTACCAATCGCTTTGCATGTTGAGGCCAGATACACTGATGGTGTAAAGCTAATTATGTACGACAAGAAAACGCCGGATATTTGGCCGAACATGAATACACAACTGTCAGTCAAATTCGAGGGCGACGAAGGCTGGGTGTACGTCGATGACGGAGGCAATGTCGACGCTAATCCGAAATCGCTGCTGGAAAACAGAAAGTTTGAGAAGCAGCAGTGGACAGATTCGGCAAACTGGCAGGGCCATCATCGGAATTTCCTGGATTGTATCAAGAGCCGGGCGCAGACCATCGCTCCGGCTGAGGTCGCCCACCGCTCTACAACAATCTGCCACGTTGCAAATACCTGCCTTCGGCTCGGTCGAAACGTAAGCTGGGACCCGCAGGTCGAACGCTTCGTGAATGATCCCGATGCGGATAAAATGATATCACGGCCAATGCGAAGACCCTGGCGTTTATGAGCAAACCGTGCTGCAAGCTGCACTTGGTATCATTGCACTTGAATCCGACTGATAATCAGAGGATAAGTTAATGAAAACTTCCGAACGGGAACTGCACAGTGTACGACTCGCCGCATTTATTTTAGTTCTTGTCCTGTCATGTGTAGTAACCGCTGGATTTAACAAAACTGGAATTGACGATAAACTTTCCGCTATTGTCAAGTACGAGCGAGGTATGGATACTCAACCGCTGAAAGCGGTAGAGCAGCTCATTCGAGATTCACAAAATCAGCCTGAACAACGTAAGTACATTGAGCGGCGATTGGCCGAGTTACTTGCCGGCGCTACACTTGAAGGGAAATCGTTCATCTGTAAGCAGCTCTGGTTTATTGGTACGGCCGAGTCTGTACCTGCCGTTGTGAAACTTCTGGCCGATGAGGAAACCGCTGATATGGCGTGCTATGCCATTGGGCAGAATCCCAGCCCGGAAGCTGGGCAGGCTTTGCGAGATGCATTAGGTGATGCTCCGCCTGATCTGCAAATTCGTATTATTAATCTATTGGGTGACAGGCGTGATGCCCAGAGCGTTGGAGTGTTAGGTAAGCTTGTTTTCGATGCAGACAGCCAGGTAGCCGAAGCTGCCATTGCGGCACTGGGAAAAATCGGCGGTTCGGAGACGATGGAAATATTAATCCGGGCCAGAGCGGAAGGTGATTCGGACCTGCGGTTCGCAGCAACAGATGCCTACCTTCGATGTGCCGAAGACCTCGTAGCCGAGGGTAAGGTAAAGCAGGCGAGTTTGATTTATAAAGAGTTGGCCAACAAAGATGAATCGGTAATAATTCGTAGTGCGGCGATCAAAGGTTTGGCTGATACGGGAATGCAATGGGCAGTACCGATGGTAATCGCTGCCCTGCAGGACCGGGCGCGCATGGTTCGAAGCACGGCCAGAGGCTGTGTTCGTACGATGCGGGGTGAGGGTGTTACCGCATTACTTGCTTCTGAATTACCTAAGAAATCGCCTGCCGAGCAGGTGTTATTGATTGGTGCCCTTGCTGACCGTGGCGATGCGGCTGCTTTGCCTGCGATTACTGCTCTGAACAAGAGCGAGGATTCCGGAGTAAAAATAGCTGTGCTGCACGCTGTTGGAAAGCTCGGTGACGCTTTCTGTGTCGAATTTCTCGTACAGGCTGCTGGAGCAAGCAGTTCCGATGAAAAAGGGGCCGCGATGAATAGTCTCACTGTGCTTGCTGGCGATGGTGTTGATGATGCGATAGTAGAAACCATGCAAAATTCACATGCTTCTATGCGTTCGGAATTGATTCAGGTGCTGTATGATCGCAACGCTACCGGTGCGGTTCACGCCTTGTTGGCTGAGGCCGATAGTTCTGATTCGAAGGTTTGTAGGGCGGCGTTCAAAGCTCTGAGCAGGCTTGCTGGAGAGAAGGATTTGCCATTGCTCGTACAACTTCTTGTTAAGATGCGGGATAAAAGCGTTCGCAGAAATGCCGAAAGGGCTGTCATAGTAGTTTCTCGAAAAATTAATGATGAGCAAAGACGTGCAGATGCAGTTTTATCTGCGATGCGTACAGAAGAGCTTGTTTCTGTGAAGTGTTCTCTGCTGCGGGTTCTCGGAGGCATTGCAAATAACAAGGCACTCGAAACAGTTGTCGGCGCTTCAAGAGAAACGGAACCGGCTGTACGGGACACCGCAATTCGAGCGCTGGTTAAATGGCCAAATGCGACAGCAGCCGAAGCCCTTCTGGATATTTACCTTCAGACAGACAACCGGACGCATCGTCTGCTGGCACTTCGTGGTTTTGCGCGTCTGTCGGCTTTGCCTGCACAGAATCGCCCCGTGCAAGAAATGCTGGAAATGTGCCGACGTGCCATGAATCACGCCGATAGTGTTGCCGAGAAGAAGCTTGTGCTTTCAAGCCTGGCCAATGTTGGCGATGCAGAAGCACTGATAATGGTTGAGTCGTTCCTGCAATCTGAAGAAATCCGTGCCGAAGCAGCAATAGCTGCGATAAGGATCGCCGGTGCTATCGCGCAGAAAGATCCCGACAAAGCTGTAGCAGCGATGAACAATCTGCTTGTCGATTTACAGGATGAGAACTTACGCAGCCGGGCTGAAGAAGTTCTCCGGGAAATCCAGGAATCCAAAACCGGCATTCACAAACCATAGGCGATCAAGGTAGTGTTTTTTTCTTTTGACTTATGGCACCGCGAGCATATAGTGTTCTCATGTCGTCTTTATTAGCTTTTACACAAAAGGTGGAGTGTAATCATGCATAGACAAAGGGGATTTACTATAATTGAGTTCCTGGTAGTGATTGTCGGTTCGCTAACTACAAATCACAAGTAAGGAGATTGTAAAATGACAAATGTATTGATTGGAGTGAATACGGAGTTTGTCCGGCATGCCGACAAACCGTTTGAATGGGCTGTCGAAAAGGCCGCTGAGCTTGGATACGAGTACATCGAGCCGTGGGTCCACTGGGGCAGGGAATTGATGAGTGAGGCTGGTTACTATATGACGGTTTCGATGCTGGATGATCCTTACCGTATCAAGCGAGCCTGTGAAAAAGCCGGGATTAAACTTTCCGGCTTGTCCTCGCACACGCAGCTTTGCAGACCCGATATCAGCGGCAACTACCTCAAGCAGGCGATTCGTTTCGCAGCAGAATGTGGTGCCCCGGTGGTTAATACGGATGAAGGTCCTAAACCCCCCTGGACCACAGAAGCTGAAGACCACGTCCTGATGAAATATGTGCTTACCGAAGCGGCGGCTGTCGCCGAGCCGCGTGGGGTAATGATAGGTATAGAGCCGCATCAGCAGTACAGCAAGAGTCCTGATGGCCTGGATAAGATTTACGGGTTGGTTGATTCACCGGCAATTGGGATTAACTTTGATACCGGCAACGCTTATCTTAGCGGCCAGGATCCCGTTGGCTGGCTGAAGCGAGTCAAAGACAGGCTTGTGCATATTCACGCCAAAGATATTTCGATCCAGCAGTCCGAGGACGAGCGGGGCAAGGTGACGGGGACGCCGGCCGGTTGTGCCTGCGGCGACGGTGTTATCGACTGGAAGGGTGTCATAGATGTATGCCGGGATGCGCCGCGCGACATTGTGCTGAGCGTCGAGTGTGGGACAATAGACCAGGCCGAGCGAAGCATCGAACATCTAAAGCAGTTTGTCTGACAGCCAGTTTGTTGTAGAGCATGATTTAGGTGGTTTTATGGAAGAACGCAGTTCCAGGAGGCAATTCTTACGCACGGCAGCGATTGGGACAGCCTCGGCGGCTTTAATTCGACAATTATCCTGGGCGGAAGATTTGGCTGAAAGTTCTCCTGACGGCATGCCAAACCTTGTCTTTATCTTCGCTGATCAGTGGCGTGCGCAATCTACAGGATATGCGGGGAATAAGGATGTTAGGACACCGAACCTGGATCGACTTGCGAATCAGAGCGTCAATTTCAGCAACGCCGTCTCCGGCTGCCCGGTTTGCAGTCCATATCGAGCGAGTCTGTTGACCGGGCAGTATTGGCTGACTCACGGCATTTTCTACAACGATAAGCCGCTGAATCCGGAGGCTGTCACCATCGGCAAGGTGTATCGCCAGGCCGGTTACGATACCGGCTATATCGGCAAGTGGCATATAGACGGTCACGGCAGAGATTCTTTTATCCCCAAAGAAAGAAGGCAGGGCTTTGACTTCTGGAAGGTATGTGAATGCACCCATAATTACAATCGTTCGCTTTACTATGCCGAAACGCCTGTCCGGCGTTACTGGGATGGGTACGATGCCATTGCCCAGACTCGCGAAGCTCAAAGGTATATTCGAGACCATGCGAAATCGCCGTTCGTTCTGTTCATGTCGTGGGGACCGCCTCACGCACCATATCAAACGGCTCCGGAAAAGTACCGTGATATGTTTGAACCATCTGGAGTCAGCGTACATCCCAATGTCCCCGAGCCGTTGAAGGAGAAAGCCCGGGAGGATCTGGCCGGTTATTACGCCCATATTGCAGCACTCGATGATTGTATCGGGGATGTGCTGGATACCTTGAAAGAGTGCCGGATTGAAGATAATACTATTTTTGTCTTTACCTCGGATCACGGTGATATGCTGAATTCTCACGGCCAGACCAAGAAGCAAAAGCCATGGGACGAGTCGGTCAGGGTTCCATTCCTGATCCGCTGTCCTGCAGTGCACGGCAAGTCCGGCAAAAAGATCGATATGCCGATCAATACCCCGGATATTATGCCGACGCTGCTTGGACTAAGCGGTATTGCCGTTCCGGAATCGGTCGAAGGCAGGGATTTTTCAGGAGTAATCAAAGGGACAGAGCCGCCCGGTAACGAAGCGGCTTTGATTATGTGCCCGGTACCTTTTCATCAATGGAATTACAAGCGGGGCGGTCGGGAATATCGTGGTGTGAGGACGAGACGTTATACGTATGTGCGGGATATCAAAGGGCCGTGGCTACTGTATGATAATCAGGCGGACCCGTATCAATTGAAAAATCTGTGTAATGATCCCAAGTATGCGAAAGTCCAGCAGGAACTGGAAAGGATATTATCTCGTAAGCTCAAAGAAACGAACGATGAATTCCTCCCCGGTCCGGAATACATGGCCAGGTGGAATTACCAGTGGGATGGAAATGATGCTCCGATGTAAATATTAAAGGAAAAACTATTATGAAAAGATTCAGGAATGTTGCTGCTCTCTTGTTTTTTTTGATGCTGTCTGATATAGCGTTTGGGGAAGAGCCAATACGTATTACTATGGAGGCGGATGCCGTATCGATTCACCAGGGACAGCGAAACTTGCTCTGCTATCGTTACGAGGGTGTGCCTTTCAAGCCTTACGTACAGAAGTTGTATTCGCCGGGCGGGATTAACGTTTTGCGTGATGCACCGCACGACCACCTTCACCACCATGCTCTGATGTACGCGGTTGCAGTAGATGGCGTGAATTTCTGGGAAGAGCAAAACGAACCGGGCCGGCAATTGCATAAGTGTTTTAGTGATATGGTAATCAGCGAGGACGATGGTATGCCCGGTGCCGGATTCACTGAACAGATTGACTGGATCAATCCCGGAAACCAGGAGCTGCTCCTGAACGAGAGCCGCACAATCAAAGTTTTTCAATTGGATGATGTCAAGGCCACGCTTTTGAGCTGGCAATCGACTTTAAGAGTGCCACCCGGCAAGAAATCTATTACGCTCACAGGCTCACATTATTTCGGTTTGGGTATGCGTTTTTTGGAGTCGATGGACACCGGAGGAGAGTTTATCAATTCTGCTGGCCAAGCGGGAAATGTCGTGCGGGGCTCCGAACAGATTACACGGGCAGACTGGTGCGCCTATACCGCCGAGGCGGACGGCAAGCCAGTAACCATAGCCATGTTCGGTTATCCGGAAAATCTGCGCCATCCGACGCATTGGTTCACGATGACTGCACCTTTTGCTTACCTGGCGGCTACGCTCAACCTGCATAAAGAGCCTTTGGATGTGAATTCAGACAAGCCGCTGGTATTACGATATGCCGTGGCTGTTTGGGATGGCCGGGCCGAAAAGAGTAAAATCGACGGGATTTATCGCCGTTGGATTAGCGTTCAATAGTATAGTATAAATTTATTTGAGGAGACAGTTATGGCTGACAAGAACAAAACGCCGGATAGGATTAACCATGGTCTTACCCGTCGACAGTTCATTCACCGGGCCGGAGCAGCCGCAGCCACGGTAACGATTGCAAAACATACGGCCGGCAAAGAAAACAGCCCCAATGAGCGTATCGGAGTGGGCTATATCGGTTGCGGGGGGCGCAGTAATGCTCACATTAAGGCAGTTGATTATCTGAAGGGGCGTGGTGAGAATGTAGATATTGTCGCCGCCTGTGACGCCTATAAGCCACGAATGCAGAAAGTCGTCGAAGGCTACAAAGCAAAAGGATATGCGGATTATCGTGAGCTGCTTGCCGATCCGAATGTGGATGTCGTTTGTATTGCCACACCTGACCATCAGCACGGCTATCAGGCGATTGATGCAGTCCGGGCAGGCAAAGATGTCTATTGCGAAAAGCCCGTGACGCATTGGCGCCAGTTTGAGCTGACAAAACGTTTGGCGACAGAGGTCAAGAAAAGTGGTCGTGTCTTTCAGCTCGGCACGCAGGGGATGTATGATTCGGCCTGGTGGCAGATGAAAAAATTGATCCGGGATGGATTGATTGGCCAGCCAGTTCATGCCGAGTGCGGGTATTTCCGCGTCGGTGACTGGGGTGAACGGGGTATGCCGATCGATGATAATAATGCCAAGCCCGGCAATGATTTGAACTGGGAGGCTTTTCTCGGGGATTCGCCCAAGCGACCTTTCGATGTCAGCCGGTTTTTCCGCTGGCGTATGTATGAGGATTATGCCGGCGGGCCTTCTACGGATTTGTTTCCACACAGCCTTACGCCGGTTATATCCATGCTCGGCGTCGCTATGCCGAGTACGGTCGTAGCTACCGGCGGCATGCTCCGCTATCAGGAACGGGAAATACCTGATACGTACAATACACTCATTTCTTATCCCGAAAAGATTACCGTTGCCGTGCTCGGAACCCAGGCGAACGACTATCCCGGCACCGGCGGCAGAGGTTCAGGAGGTAGGATTCCAATAATCCGTGGATGGGAAGGGACACTTACGATTGAAAAAAATGAAATCGTTTTCATCCCCGCTCAGGGCTCGAAGAAAAAGTCTCAGCGATTTGCCATTGAGCACGGCGAGGATTTTGTCGAGTACTGGCAGAAGTTTCTCGATTGCTGCCGCTCGAGTGAGCGGAATACACTCAGTACAATGGATCTGGCTTACCACGTGCAGACTACTTTGCAAATGGGTATGCTTGGCCTGCAAGCGGGCAAAGTTGCCAGGTTCGACGCCGACCAGGAAAAGATTCTTTTATAGATGTCAGACAAATCAAATTAGATTGACAACAAAGAGATGGAGTGACTTATGAAGACCAGAACGATGAAGATAATTGTTTGCTTACTTTTAGTGGCAATTGTTATGGGCGTAAGCAGTTTCGCTACAATGCAAGCTGCGAAGTATGCCGTACACGACAAAGAACGTCAAAATCCGCCGGTGATTACTCCTCCTGAGCAGTTAGGTCAACCGCCATCCGATGCTATTGTTCTTTTCGACGGCGAAAATACATCAGAATGGGTAAGCGAAAGGAAAGGTGGCGGTGAAGTGCCGTGGAAAATTGATAAAGAGAATGGTTATATGGAAGTATCCAGGAAAGGCGGAGGGATACGCACAAAGAAAACATTCGGTAATTGCCAATTGCACGTCGAATGGTGTACGCCTGAGGGTATCGATCCAAAAATCACCGATCAGAAACGAAGTAACAGCGGTGTGTTTCTAATGGACAGATACGAGGTGCAGGTACTCGATTCTTACACGGATGATAACTATAACACCAATCGTACTTATGCGGATGGTCAGGCCGCAGCCATGTATGGCCAGCATCCGCCCATGGTCAACGCCTGCCGCAAGGCCGGTCAGTGGCAGACCTATGATATAAGCTTCCTGAAACCTTTGTTTGACAAGAATGGCAAACTTGTCCGCAAGGCACGAATCACCGTCCTGCATAACGGCGTAGTTGTACATAATAATCTCGAAATCGAAGGTACAACGTCGCACAAAGTGAAAGCTGCATATAGACCTCATCCTGACGATGAGGGACATATCCGATTGCAGGACCACAGTAATCCTATCCGTTTTCGGAATATCTGGATCCGTGAGCTGCCGGAACAACCATATCTGATTAATTGAGATGAACAATTCGCGTTTGACTAGCGACAAGGCAAAATTGCAGATAATTTTCACATTGTTTTTGATTATGTGCCTTGGGTCATTGTGGTCGAATTTTGCGGCCCGGGCGGAAGATAGCTGGCCAATGCTGGCCCACGATCCGGGTCGGAGCGGGGCGACCATTACTCAGATCAGACCTCCGTTCGAACGTAAATGGTACCGCTTGTTTCCCGATGAGGGTTTGATCGCTGGCATGCAGCCGGTTGTTGCGGATGGAAAAGTAATCGTAGGCACAATGGCTGGAATTTTGCATGCTATCGATGATGCTACCGGCAGGGACATCTGGGCTTTTAAAACGCCCCGCGCAATCCTCCATACGTGTGCTGTAGCCGGAGATAAGGTTTTTTTCGGAAATGCAGAAGGAAAAGTCTATGCCGTCGATGCCATCAATGGAAAACTTGTCTGGTCGGTCCAAACCGGTGTTGCGATTTGGAATTCGCCGGTAGTCCATCAGAGCATAGTTTTGATTGGCAGTCGCGACGGCAAGGTTTATGCTATCGATGCAGAAAACGGCAGTATTAAATGGACTGCAGAGACAGGCGGGCCGCTGCTCTCAAGTCCTGCTGTCGATGCTAAAGCAGCAAGAGTTTACATTGGCTGTGAGGATATGCACGTATATGCTTTTGACTTGGCCGATGGCAGGCAATTGTGGCGAAGCGATAAACTGCCGGGAGTCAGTTTCCGCGGATATCACCCAGTCGTTGCGCCCGATGGTTCGGTTATGGTCACTGTGACACCTGCGCTTTCACTCGATTCGTTCAATCCGATCCTTCTCGATATGGTTAAGGAGATTTTTGGGGACTTTGCGAGCTGGCGACATACGAAAGAAGAAAACGCCCGACTACGACAGGAGAACTTCGAGCGTATGCAGGAACCAGGCACATACGAGGCACAATTGGATTATATTCGAAAACGCCTGTCTGAAGAGCCGGCCTACCAGACTTTTTTTGTGCTTGATGCCGGCACGGGCAAGCAGAAATTTGTTGCTCCAATTGTTTATGCTGAGAGCATGAATGGAACCAGTGCTCCGCCTGTTGTTACGCCGGACGGCAAGGTAATCGTAAAATTCAGAGCATTGCTGCGCAGTCGTTACGAGCATTACTCGCCGTTTCTAAACGTCGGGTACCTCGATACCTCCACCGGTCATATTACACCGATTATGGATCAATCGCGCACATACGGCTGGCACGACAGCCTGTTGCTCGTGCATGATGAGCAGTGCCAGCTTACGGTGGCCGGAGACATATTGATTAATACGCATCAGGACAATGTCAATGGAATGGATTTGGACAGCTTAAAGGGTTATCCTGAACCGTTCTGCCGAAATATCCATGAGCCCAAAGCCGGTGAAGCGGCAGGCATTTGGGCGGCATTACTTCGCGGTCAAAACCTTCCTGCCGGTAAGGAATGGCTGCCGAGAGGTATCGCTGTATATGGAGGTGGCTCGGTGATCGATATGCCAGTTTCCGTTGCCGGAGACAGTTTCTATTACATCCCGACTCATGAGATCAACGCAGGTGTTGCTGTGATTGCCTATAAGATGAAAGGCGATGGCAAAGCCGGCAAGGTCTCTGAAATTCCAAGTGTCGAATTCACTGAGGATGAATGGAGCAAAGTACAGAAACTCCCCTGGGACTGGGATATGTGTGAAATGTCAAGACTAAACCATTTGCTTAAGAGTCTTCCGGGCAAAATCCCAGGTACACGTCAGCAACCGCTGACTGAGGGGGCTGCCGAATCGGTCAATCGAATAACAGATGAACAGCTCGACCGGTTTATCTGGGAGATACCGACTGTGGAATTTGCGGATATGAATGATTGCTCTGCTCTCAGGAAGGAACTTTCCTGTTCTGTCAGAGAACTGATATCCAAGGATTGGCGACCTCTTGTTTTTCCGCCGGGCAAGCATCCACGAGAGGCTTATCGTTTTTTTGTTGAGCCGACTGAGACTCTTCTTACACTCGCTCGGGCGTACGAATATCTCGACAGAACGCTCCAGCAGGAAGTTAGACAGTACGTTGCAAGAATGAGCCGCCCCGGCAGTGCGTTAGATGGACCGACAGGACAAAATAACTATGAACCGGATGCGGGCGAAATTCGCTCATTATATGATATACCGACTGAGCGGCTGTTTCGAGTCAACGATGATATTACCAGGCAGCCGATTGCCCGGATATATCCGCTGTGGCTATGGGCACATGTGACAGGAGACTACAGCGGGATCAAAGGCGACTGGAAGAGTTTACGGGAGCTTATTCATGAAGCACCAAATAAAATGGAGGAGGATTGCCATAACGGGTATCTGGCGGGACTGATTGCTTATTGTCGGATAGCACGGCGGATGCGTGATCATGTTGCGGTTGAAAAGGGTCTGGCGAAAACTCATGCAGCTTTGCGTGAACGGCTGGTTTTTGAATTTGCCCATACGCATGGCGGACTTATTACTCAAGTGCCGGTTTTACGCTCGATTTTCTCACGTTGGAGGCACCTGACACCGGAGATCGGACGCATTTGCTCTGTTTATGCCGGACAGACACATAAGCATCTGATGGATATTTACATTGATTACCATAGACCGACATGGCACTTGACGTGGGGTGTTGAAACGATGTGGCGCAATGAGTGTCCGTTTGCGTTTCCGACTATGTCCGCTGAAGTTTTTGCAGCGAAGGCTCTAATTCTGCATGAACCAGGAGAAAAGCTCACAGGCTACCTCGATATTCCCTGGTGTAAAGCCGACCTGTATTACATTCAGAAACTTGTCTTATGTGTCGAGGCCTACGGCAACGTTATATGGCAGAATGAATACATTTCACAGTAGCACGGTTATAAACCACACCGATTTTGTATGTTTTTATTGAATTTAACAGCCGGTATTATAAGGACTTATCCCACAACATATATGGCTCATGCAGGTGGATTTTTAGCCGGCATGTTTCTGGCAACCCTGCTTGTAATATTCAAAATAGCCAAATGTGACGATACAAGCCTATCGCTTTTAAGAATTATAAGACCTTGTTTGTATCAAGCCAATGTATACGAAAGTTCAAACTTGTCAGGAGAGACGATAACAATAATGAAGGGGCCGGTTGAGATAACTAACAAAGTCAGCTTCAAAGTAGATACGGTAAAATCAGGCAAACAAGCTCAACAAAGTAAAAATTCTGTATTAGGGTAGAAATTACCCTAATTAAAAACCCTTCCGCAAAGTTTTAACAAGGTACTTGTTAGTTTAAAGCATCAAATATATCTTACCAGAGTTTTCTAAAAGTCCATTTTTTTACTAAAAAGTGCTATATATAAATTATTCAGGAAGAAGATTTCTGCTCTTTGCAGATATTCTTTTCCCTTGTTAATAATTGGATAAAATAGCATTTCTCTAAACTCCCTATACTCTTTTTTTTGCCCATATTCCCCAAAAATTTCCTTGACGTTTTACTCTGTTTTTTATATAATAGGTAAAAATGAAGCTGAGCGGGAGAAGAATGCCTTCGGCCGCGTTAAGAAGGGTGGCTAAGGGTGTATACGTACTATAAAGATGTATTTTCAAAGGAGGCGGAGATGGTGATGTCAAGGATATTAGGCGCCGATATGACTTTATTGCTTTCTTTTCGTTTTTTGCTAAATAAGACGAGGGGGATAAAAGCGGCTGGTCGTTTTTATAAATCTCTTATTTTAAATCGTGTTTTCTTTAGTTTTTTGGGGCAAATAATCCACACAATTCGGACAATTCGAGTGTGCGGTTATTTATATCGGAGCTTTTTAGTAAGCCGATTCCATACAGTTGGTTACTGCTCAATACAAATAAACAGGTTAGGGGGGAATATTGAATGATTTCGACAAGTGACATATCACAAGCATCCGGGAAGAAAGAAAACGTCCGCTTTGGTGAGCTACTCTTATCGAAGGGGCTGTTGAACCGTAGAGAGCTAACCGAAGCGTTAAATGAACAGCGGAATCAAGGCGGGCGCATCGGAGAGATTATAGTCAAGCTAAGAATGGTGAGCGACGAGGACGTAAGAAGTGCTTTGGCCGAACATCTCTCAACAGAGCATGTCCATCTGGATGGCAAAGATATTGATATGAACATAGCACGTTTGGTGCCGGAAGCACTTGCCAAGCGATTCAATCTTGTTGCTATCGATGAAAAGGACGGCAAGGTTTTAATAGCTATGGCAGATCCGCTTGATATTGTCGCGACTGATACTATAACAATGAAAACCGGCCGGGAGATTCAGCCGGTCCTTAGCTCAATTCGAGAAATTCGCCAGACGATAGAAAAAGTTTATCATGGTTCCGATATCGACGAGCAGCGGCTTCGAGATATTGTCGAGCATGCGATTAACACCGAAGACGACGAAGAGGCGGTGCAGGATACACTGATGGAGAATGCCTTAAATTCTTTAGAGGCTGATATCAGCGTAGAGGAAGCCGCGACCAGGGCTCCTGTGATCCGATTCGTTGACCTGCTGCTTAGACAGGCTGTCAAGAGCAGGGCAAGTGACATTCACGTTGAGCCTCAGGAACTTTCGATGACAATACGTATGCGGATCGACGGCGTGCTTCAGGACATGGTCCCGCCGCCGCGAAAAATGCAGGCGGCGATAGCTACCAGAATTAAGATTCTATCGAGAATGGATATTGCCGAACGCCGGCTGCCTCAGGACGGAAGATTCAAAATCAAGGCTCCGGGCAGGGACATCGACGTTCGTGTATCGGTGATTCCAACAATATACGGTGAAAAAGTCGTCATGAGAATTCTGGACTCGGCGGCAGTAAACCACAATCTCGACCAGTTGGGATTCGATCCGGAACTTCTTAATGAATTTAAGATAATGCTGACGCAGCCACACGGCATTATTGTTGTAACCGGGCCGACCGGCAGCGGCAAGAGCACAACTTTATACTCGGCGTTAAATTACCTTAAAGATCCTCGCAAAAATATTACAACAGTTGAGGATCCCGTCGAATACCGCCTGGGGGGAATTAACCAGATTCAGGTAAAGCCGGAAATAGGACTGGATTTTGCCGAGTCACTGCGGGCTATTCTCCGGCAGGACCCGGACATTATATTTATCGGTGAAATTAGGGACAAAGAAACTATAGATATAGCGATAAAGGCTTCGCTGACGGGCCATTTGGTTTTGAGCACGTTTCATACGAATGATGCTCCGAGTGCCATCAGCAGGATGGTCTATATGGGCGTTGAGCCGTACCTGCTGGCTTCCACCGTCAATTTAATCGTTGCCCAGCGGCTTGTAAGGAGGATTTGCGACCGGTGCAAAGAGCCGGTGGATATTAACGAGCAGGTTTTAAGGCGTTTGAACATCGATTCCGAAAGGGCAAAGGATGCCGTTTTCTATCACGGCAGGGGGTGCTCGACATGTAACGGAACAGGTTACCTGGGCCGATTGCCGATATTCGAATTTTTGGTCACGGATTCGGAGATTCGTGACAAGATATCGGCCGGCTCAAGTGAAGCCAAAATAAGGGAAATGTCGCGCGAGAGAGGCTATAAGGGGCTTTTAGGGAGCGGCGTTGTCAGGATGCTGGAGGGTGTGACTACCGCAGAGGAGGTTCTGGGCGCAACATTTACGCAAAAAATTCAGCATGCCCGATAAAAAATGTGTTGCCTTGCCGGAACCGGCGGGTATATTGGGTAGCAAAGGATTAGAATATAGTCTTAGGAAGGTTGAATAGATGATTACGTATCGATACGTCGCTCTGGATTATACGGGCAAGATGAAGGAAGGTCTGACCAGCGCAGCATCTGAAACAGATGTGCTCGGCTGGCTTCGCGAACAGGGATGTACACCCGTTTCGGTCGATGTGGTATCCTCCGGCGTAAAAACCGGCTGGCGGTTACCTGTTTTCCAGAGGGTAAGGTCTTCCGAATTGGCTGCCGTCTTCTGGCAGTTAACGACGATGGTCGAAGGTGGAATCACTATCGCCGAAGCTTTGGAAGCCATTGCCGAAGACATAGAAAATACCAGGCTCGAAAAAATCCTCCGCCGGATACTGGCAAGGATCGAAAGAGGCGGGGCGTTCTCGGAGGGCATGGCGGAATTTCCCAAAGTCTTCAACAAGCTTACCCACTCGCTGGTAATGGCCGGTGAGACCGGCGGTGATATCGGCGGGGCTTTTCAGCGCGTGGCCGAATATTTCACCAATCGTGACAAATTAGCAAGAAAGATCAGAAAGGCAACAGCCTATCCTGCCTTTGTGGTCGCCTTTGTGTTTTTTGTGGTCATAATTATAATGACTTTGCTCATTCCGCGGTTCCGAGATCTGTTTGACGAATTTGGAGCGGGCAATTTGCCCGCTTTTACAAGGTCGTTCATGGCAAGCTATGATTTTATCATGGCTAACAGCTATTACGTAATCGGTTCGTTTTTGCTGGTAATTATTGTGACGATTTTTTCTTATAGAAGAATCCCGACTTTTCATTATATGTTCTCAGCCCTTGCACTGCGTCTGCCATTGTTCGGCAAGCTTTTAAGGCAGGCCTTTATCTCAAGGTTCTGCAGGACAATGTCAAACCTGCTGCGAGGCGGCGTACCGGTGCTGGATGTGTTCGATATTTTAACCGATATGACCCCGAATGATGTAATGAGATCGGCGCTGGAACGAACCAGGGCAGATATAGTCAGCGGAGCAAGCATCCATTTGAGTATGGCGGGGACAAGGTTCTTTCCGAATATGGTCATTAAAATGGTCAGGGCGGGCGAGGAAAGCGGCTCGCTCTGGAGACTGCTCGACAGGACAGCGGATTATTATGAAGAAAAAGTGGATGCCCAGGTATCAGTGATGACGTCCGTACTCGAACCAATGTTGATGATTATGGTAGGTGCAATAGTGCTGGTCGTTGTATTAGCGCTTTATCTACCTATTTTCCAACTTTCCGATATCAGAGGTATGTAGAAAAAAAAGGGCGGTATTGCGTTTATAAAATGATTTAATCGATAATATGTGTAAAAATAGACAAAAAGAGCAAAAGTTTCTTTTCAAGAAATTGTAAAACAGGTAAAATAGTTGAATAGATTTGTGAGGGCTGTGGAATAAAGACCGAACCAGTCCCCATGATGATAACAGGTGGTAATGAGACGTTAAAGTCCGTAAGGGGAAAAAATTAGAAAGGTTGTTTTTTATCGAAAGGCAAAAAATTATGAAAAGTCGAAAAGGTTTTACATTGATTGAGCTTATGATAGTGGTTGTCATTATTGGAATTCTGGCCGCCATCATAATTCCGCTGCTGTTGAGCCGCGTTGAAAAGGCCAAGTATTCGGAAGGAAAGGCCATCGCCGGGCAGATTGCCACGGCAGTGCGAGCTTATGTTGCTGAATTTGGTGACACTGCTTCAGCTACTCCTGATCTCGTGACTGATTTGGGTTTTAGGGCTCATGAACTTGACGGAAAGTACTTTTTTCAGAATGCCACTGACATGATTGTGGAAAGTGTAGATCTTTCTACTGATGGACAGGTAAGCTTTGTAATTACCATGACCCCTAATTCTAGATCAGGACTTACCGATGAATTAGTTCTAACCTGCGACTCTGCAAATGTGTATGATCCAACTTTTACTTATGGTGTAGAGGAAGAATAATAAAAAAATAAATGACAATTACTTTCTTTTGACGTTTACTTAATAGCACGAACTGTTTGGAACTATATTCTGTTGGTTATAAATTAATGTATACAAATTTATACTATAGAATGTAGGGTAATATGAAAAGTATTCGCAAGAAACGGAATAGCGGTCTGACACTCATCGAGGTAATGGTCTCGATGGTTGTGATAATGATTATAGTTATCGGCGCTGTCAGCTATATGTATGCCTGCATGTGGAACGCTAAAAGGGCAGATGTCAGGATCACAGCCACTCGAGTCGGCCAGCTCCTTTTAGAGACATGGAAAATTACCGGTCATTATGATACGGATGAGTTCGGTAATCTAATATGGTCATGGAATGTAACGGATTTTGATCCAAATGATGCTGTTTCTAATTTATCTCTTCCTTATAACTTTATTACCCCGCCATCTGTGACCTTTGATGAGTTACCAAGTGGTAATGAATTGGGGAAATACGAGACAGCAATCGATGGCAAGGCATATTTAGTGGCTCTTTCGTATGGAGATGATAATCCTTATACGTTAACCGCTCGTGTGGCCTGGAGCAGAGCCACAGGAGGAGAGAATCTTCAATGGGTTGATGTTACAAGTTATGCGATTCATTAGTTGAGATAGGAACATGTGATAAAATATGGCCCCACAAAGGCACAACTTCAGACGAGGCTTTACGCTCGTCGAGTTAATAGTCACAACTATAGCTGCAGCGATTCTTATCCTAGGAATTACGGGGATTCTCGCTTCCGGCATTAAGAATTTCAAAACGATGTACAATCGCGTCACAAGCGATGTTGTCAGAAATGCTTACGAGGCAAAAATAATCTTTGATAAGATTGTACGAAAATCTACGATTAAAAGATACGATCCTTCAGATGTTGATATTACCCCAAGAAACGAGCTCTATGTTTATTATTATTCAGATCCAAGTAATTTGAATATTGTGGTGCCGGACAGGTATGCTCATTTCTATCTAAATGATTCAGACGATTCACAGCTTATGCTAGATCAGGGAAACGTACCAGTAGATTTTGATGCTAATGATGATCCATCGGATTTACCTTCTCCTACGTCAACTTATGTGATTGCTCGAAATGTTGATTCCGTAACGTTTAGGGTTTTTATGTACTCGGTAGAAATGTCTTTAATATTAGATAATAAAGACGAAAATACAAACAATCTGGAAACTATGAGGATGACTGTGACGAGCAGTGCTATTTTACATAATGACTGGTATGATAGTGAAGATTGAAAATTTTTTATAAAGCTTTTTCAAAAAAAAGTGCAACTAATTAAATTTTTGATTTTTGTATTAAGAAAAGGATGAGGTGGTGGGGTAGAAACGATGGAACTAAATAAAAACAGATCAAAAAAATATCGTCGCGGTTCTATATTGGGTGCTGTTATTGTTATCGGTTTATGCCTTGCTCTTTTGGGTTTTGGTATGCTGAAAATGGGTTTCGGCTCTCGTGTTAACTCGGCTATATCCGTCTCCTCTATAACCGCCCGAGAGGCCGCCGATGCCGGAATTGCGAAAGCATTGTATGAGATGAATTTTAACTTTCCGGCTGAACCTCCAATACAATTAGGAACAGATTTTCCAGGAACATTAGATAATTCAGATGCAACCTATACTTACAGGGTAGATGATCCCTTTCCTGCTGATAATGGAAACTATTTAATAACTTCAACAGGATTTTCCGACAGGGGTCAAAGAGTTGTTTATGCAATAACCGATTTTGTAAACGACATTCGCTTTGGAATTATCGTTTCGGAAACACTTGAGTTGAAGCAGGGAACTTTAATTGATGGATATGATTCTAATTCTGTTGGTGGGTATGACCCTGCTGATCCATGTCTTGTAAGAATAGGCACTAACAGTATTGAGGAAAATGCAATAATACTAAGAAATAATGTAGTTATAACCGGCGATGTTCTGGTTGGTGTTGGCGGTGATCCTGATTCGGTTATACAAATGTTGGGATCACCTGGGCCGAGTATGAAGGCAAAATATGCGATGCGAGAGCCATACAAATGGGTTGTAAAAACACCTCCTCCCGGCCTTCCTCTTGGAGAACCGATAAATTTTGTTGCAGATCCAAATTTCCCTCTATACCCTCAGGGTGTATTTACCATAACCCGGAGCGGCGTTTATGATAATATTACTGTCGGACAAGGTCAACTTCTTCGCATTGAAAGCGAAATATTACCCAGCGAACTTTATCTTATTATAAATGGTGATTTAACCCTTGGACAAGGTTCAGAGTTGCGAATCGAAGGCGTACCATTAACTCCGGCAACATGGACTACAACGACTATTTTTTTGGGTGGCAACCTTAATGGCTCGAATTCCAACGGTATTAATAATGAGACTGATAAGCCTATTAACTTTTATCTCTATGGTACAGGAAGCAATCAGACCTGGATTATCAAAAATGATACTGATTTTTATGGAGTTTATAACGGAAGGTTCGCTGATATTGAGATTAGAGCTAAAGGCGCGATTTATGGTTCCGTTGCCGGCAGGAATTTTAGGTTGGATACTGCTGAGGGTGGACAACCAGATCCAGAAGTTTATTTTGGTGTGCACTATGATGTGGATTTAGAAAACTGGGTAGGCACAGATATTGGTTATGATATCAGACGCTGGTGGGAAGAATAATTTGGAAAAATTGGGTTGCAATTGTCTTTTTAGCCTGATATATTACTCCGAGAATATATAAATCGATTGGAGCAACATGTTTGGCTTGAGACGTCATGAAGTAATGGGGGTTGATATAGGCTCATTTGCAGTTAAGATTGTCCAGTTGCGCAGGGCGAGCAATCACTGGGTGGTGACGGCCGCAGGTGTTGTTGACATTTCGGAAAAAGGCACAGACAATCCCGGCAGAAAAGAAGCGAACGCCGCTCGGGCGGTCCATAACTGCCTGCGTCTTAGCGGGATCAAGAGCAAGCTGGCCATATGCGCCGTTGGCGGGCCGGAAGTCGCCGTACGAAATTTCGAATTTCCAATTATACCTGAAGAGCAGATAGAAAACGCAATTATGCTGGAAGCCAAGCAGGTTTGTCCTTTCAATACGGACCAGATAGCCGTCGACTATCGCCTGATACCCGATGGCGATGGCAAAACCAGGGGCTATCTGGTAGTTGCTACCGACAGGTTAGTCAAGAGCATTATCAGGCTTACCAACAGGGCACATCTGAATTGTACCATGGTGGATGTCGATGGATTGGCCCTTTTGAATTGTTTCAACCAGCTTGAGAAGCCCGGGAAGAACCATGGTACGGCTATTTTGAATATCGGCAGTCATTACACGACTTTGGCGGTTGAAGAGGACGGCGGCTGGCCGTTCATCCGTAATCTGAGCTACGCCGGCAATAGTATCTTAGAGGGGATTGCCGCAGAGAATGAAATGACGCCGGACGCTGTTAAAGCAATTTTCGCCGGCGATCCGAAGGAAATTACGGCAGGCATCCAGGAAAGCTTCGAGAGGACCTGTAACAGGCTGATTAACGACATCACCAAGACTGTGCGCTATTACGGCGCGCAGGAACATACATCCGATATACGAAAGATATTAGTCTGCGGCGGATTTGCCCTCTTCGGAGAGCTTGTGAAAATTTTGGACAGCAACCTGCCGATGGAAGTGGTTTTGTGGAATCCTTTCGAGAAAATGCGCTGCCAGGTAGGGCGAAATCATCGCGGTGTCCTTGTTAAAAGTATTGTTCGCAAGAACGGCCCCGCGCTGGCAGTGGCTGCCGGTCTTGCCATGAGGGCAATTTAGGATTTTCGATTTACGATTTATGATTTATTATTTTTTTGGGCTGGGTAACAGAATGTGCTTGATGAATCACTTGTCAATCCCATCATTCTGTTCGGCTTGGGTTTAGGATTTTATGCACACAATAGATTTACTAAGAGGACAAGGAATCCCGGCGAAAACAACTCTGGGCGGCGTAGTCATAATTGTAATAATCATTGCGGTTCCAATTCTTGCTGCGGCCGGAATGGTGGACCGGTATCTGCAAAACGAGATTGAAATAGAGAAAAAACAGCAGGAAATTGAATCTGAGCAACAAACGGTTAAGAAATTTGAAGATGCCTTGAAGTTCAAAGAAACTGTTGAAAAAAACCAACTATCTATCAATCTCAAACTTTTAGAGGTTTCATCCTGCCTCGGTAGATATATCCAGTGGACACCGATCCTGCAGACTTTGGTCAAGCATATGCCTGCTAAAATGGTCATGAGCGAACTCACTGCTTACAGCAAAAGTGAGCAAAAAAAAGTAACAAGTGGCGTTGATTCTAATCGCACGAATTTTACCGTTATCACAAGAAGGTTAGCCGTGGTTATCGCCGGAATCGAGCATGGTGACTACAGCGATGATGTTGAAAATTACTCGGATCTTCTTAAATCACCGTCTTCACTCGGCCCGATGCTCCAGGATATAGTTATATCGCAGGATCGCGAAAGAACCGGTGACGGAAGTATTGTTTCGTATACAATGAATATCATATTCAAACCAGAAACGTTATGAGTCTTTTATGAAGTCGATTTACAGAAAATATTTAAAGATAGGGATTATATTCTGGTCTATATGCTTTATTATATTACTGTCGTCCTATTTGCTCGTTTTAGCACCACAGGAAAAGATACGACACAACATTGGCAAAAAGCTTGCAGATACAAAGTTTCTTGCGCAGTCCGCTCAAGAGGCTGCACAGGAGGAAAACAAAAATCTGCTGTCCGAGCATTTGTCAAGTTCGACAGAAAGGCTTAAAGATTTTGTTATCGAACAGGATAATATTGGTAATTTGACATTAGAAATCGGCCGGATAGCAAAGAAAGTAGGTCTTGATTCATTCGGTAGCGATTTTACGACCGGCGAAAGAATAACGACAAAAACGGATAGTTCTGAGCACATTTTCCCCAGATATATCAGTGTCAAATTCAACTCAAGTTTTAATAATTTTGCTGATTTTCTTAATCGTCTGGAAAGAAGCGAGCCGGTATACTTCATAGACACGTTTTCGATTAACAGGTCAGAAGAGAATGAATCGGCTAATCCAGTTGAAATGAAACTGGCGGTTTTAGTCGGAAAAGACGCTTAAACTATAGGTGTTGACAGTTGATTGTCTTTGGAGTAAACTCTTACAAGGTGGGGAATGTAAGTTTCAAGATATTGATATGAGAACAGTAGCAATAGCGAATCAAAAGGGAGGCTGCGGCAAAACGACCACAGCGGTAAACCTTGCTACGGCTTATGCCGTATCGGGCAAGAAGGTCTTATTAATTGACCTTGATCCGCAATCCCATGCTACGATAGGATTGGGCCAGGATCCGGAAAGCCTGGAATTGACCGTCTATAATCTGCTTATCGATCCCAGCGCTTCGGCCTCAATGCTGGCGATAAACAGCAACGTTGATGGATTATCTCTGCTGCCGAGCAACATTTTACTTTCCGGCATAGAATTCGAGCTGGCATCGCTCGAAGGCAGGGAATATGTATTGAGCAACAAACTTGGCGAAGTGAACGGCTCTTACGATTTTTGTTTTATTGACTGCTCTCCCTCGCTTAGTTTGCTGACCTTAAATGCGCTTGTGGCGAGTAACGATGTTATTATACCCGTCCAGACACACTATTATGCACTCGAAGGTTTGAGGCAGTTGCTCGAGACTATTGACATTGTTAAGAAACGTTATAATCAAGACCTGGATATCCTCGGGATTTTACTGACTTTTGTCGAAAGCAGAACAAAATTGAGCAGACAAGTCCAGCGACAAATGAGAGAATTCTTCGGCGATTTGGTTTTTGATACAGTGATTCATAAAGATGTGAGGCTGGCCGAAGCTCCAAGTGCTCATGAACCTGTTTTCACTTATGCCCCGGAGTGCAAAGGCGCCGTTGAACATAAAATCCTGGCTGAGGAGATAGGCTGAGAAATGGCAAAGAAAAGAACAGGGCTCCAAAGTGAAATTGCCGGGATTTTTTCCGGAGTGCCGGTGCCAAAGAAGGGCGGTAAGCGTTCTGAAGCCGATAGCCCGGCACAGAAGCCTGACAGTCCGGCATCTAAGCCCAGCGGTTCTGTTGTTCCGAAACCGGTGACGCCGCAGCCGCGGATTCCTGCAGCTCCGATGCCTAAAAAAATAGAAGAACCGCGTCCTGTAGCTCCAAAACCAAAAGTTATCGAAATCAAAGCTCCTGAGCAAATAGCAAAGCGAATCCCGAAGAAAAAATCAAAGCGTCGGAAAGATCAAATCTTTGCTCCAAAGTCAGGCGTACGTTCTACAAAGCAAAAAGCAGAAATAATATTGTTTGTCATTTTTTCGATGGTATTGGTTATCGTGCTTGCCCGACAATTCTTGAAACCTCCCGGAAATCCGGATCCTGCTCGGACACCTGGAACGCCGGGTAATAAAAATTCAACTAAGGCTGAGATTAAGATTGACTGGCCGATACCGCCGGTTTATTCTGCAGATATTCGCGATCCGATGCTAAAAGGCTCGCAGCAGATAATAGTTAAACAGTCAGAACTGGAGGTTGTAGGTATTTCATGGAGCGAAGACCGTAAATTTGCGACTATTGGCACGCAAACTGTGCAGGAGGGTGATATAGTAGAGGGCACGAAGATCAGAGTCAAGAAAATAAATCCGAATAGTGTCGAATTTGAGGAGGATGGAAAGACGTGGATACAAAAGACAAGAGAGAGACAAAAGATCGAAAATGGAAGAAAAATAATGTAAAGACTATAAATGGATGTTATTAGGGGGTAATCTTAGAAAGGAGAATATTATGAAAAACTTTTTGAAGGCTGGACAATTGAAAATGTTGGTAGCTCTGCTATTGATACTTAGCTTCTGTGTTGTTGGTATCGCGCAGGAAACCGGGGAAGCAGCAGAGGAGGAGAAGGTTTTAACCGCTGTTGATCAAAAGATGCTTAAGACGATTAGTGTTGATTTCCGGGACACGCCTATTGACGATGTCATCATAACCATAGGAAAGCAGGTAGATCTGGATATCGTTAAAGGTCCTGATGTTACCGGAAGTGTTACAGCTACTCTGACGGATGTTCCACTGAAGGAAGCACTGGACCATATTCTTTCTGCGTATGGTGCCGGATTTGTGGCAAGTGAAAACATGATTAGAATCGTCCCTTCATCACAACTCACGGAAGAAACAGAGAAGTTGGTAAGCAAAGTTTATCGAATCGTCTATGCTGATGTTAAGGAAGTAGAAAAGGTCCTGGCAAAAGTAATATCAAAGCGCGGAACAATATCGGCTAACCCGGGGACCAGTAATATCATGATTACCGATACCGAGAGCAAGATTGCCGCTATTGATACATTCGTCGAGGAAATGGATCGCCAAACAGCCCAAATCCTCGTCGAAGCGAGAATCTATGACATAAGCAACACGGATTCGCTTGACCTTGGTGTCGAATGGAATGCGGGGCGTAATACAGGATATGGCACAGGTTATCCAACTTTAGATAGCAGCTCTGGAAGATTAATTGATGGTCCGGCATCAGATTTCAGCAGAGCCGATCCATTTCTTAATGGTTCATTTTCGAGTCCAATAGAGAAAGCAGGCGCGACATCGGCGTTGAGCTTTGGCATACTTAACGAACATATCGACATAGATACGCTGATAACCGCAGCTCAGGATAAAGCTGCTGCCAAGTTGCTCGCCAATCCGAGAATATTAGTACTCGATAATGAGACAGCCAGCTTCAAGGCCATCAGAGAAATCCCTTACCAGCGACTGCAGCAGGGAGGATATCAAAGTTTTGGAACAACAGAATTCAAGGAAGTTGGCGTTGAGCTTCAAGTGACACCTCATCTCGCGAAGGATGGTAAGATTAGGTTGCATATAATGCCTGTTTTCAGTGTTCAGTCAGGCAATATTCCCATACCATTGGAGACTTCAGCCGGAGTAGGTCAGGAAATACGCACATCTCCCCAGCCAATAGTTGACAGGCGTGAAGCTGACACGATAACGTTGGTGCAGGATGGTGAGACCGTAGTGATCGGCGGCTTACGAAAGGAAGAGATTACGACAGAGGAGAGCAAAATACCGTTGCTGGGCGACATTCCTATTTTGGGCATGTTGTTCAGGTTCGAAGGCGAGGAACGTATCTCCAGTGAACTTGTAGTATTTATAACACCGAGGCTCATAGAGGAACACGTACTTACAGAAGTCGAAGCTGAATATCTGGAGGCAACTGAATTTATCGGTCCCCAACTTCCTGCTACGAAGATTGATCCTGAAACAAAGAAATTAAAATAATGGGAAGTTGAGAGAAAAGCAGCAGGTAAGGCCAAATTCTATGGCCGAAATTAGAAAATGGGCTTTAGCACATATATCGGTCGGGAAAATGATACAGTGCTGTGTAAGTCTTAGTTATTGATTATTATTGCTCGTACCAGGTACAGGGCAGGTTGTATACAAAAGTTACGCCTGCCCCGGCTTGAGACACTCTTGGGTTTGGCCCTCTGATGCGAGGACTGGTGAACGGAGTACGGTATAAAATGATTAGCTGATATTCGATAATGAAGGCATAACTTCGATTATCAAGAAGTTATTTTATGTAGCAAAGAAAGGGTGTTTAATAATGGTAGAGATAAAAGGTATATTAACCGAGGCTGTGGAGAGAGAAGCGAGCGATGTTCATATAAACGTTGGTCTGCGGCCTATCATCCGCGTGAATACAGAACTCGTTGAGACGGACTTTCCAACCATTACTGATGAGGATGCAAAAGAAATACTCATTTCATTGATTGGACAGGACAAATTCAATATATTTGAGGAACGAAGGGATTTTGATTTCTCTACAAGTATTACTGATCCGGACCAGCGGTTCCGTGTTAATGCTCACTATCAGCGTGACACAATTGCAATTTCGTTCAGATTGATTTCAGACCGTGTTCCTTCAATAGAAGAACTGAATCTGCCGGAGAAAATCAAAGAATTCGCTGATCTGCCAAGAGGATTGGTATTGGTAACGGGACATACCGGAGCCGGCAAGAGTACAACACTTGCTTCGACGATAGGGCTTATAAATACAAAATACCGAAAGCGGGTAATCACGATCGAAGATCCTATTGAATATTGGCTGTTGAACGATATGTGTATGATAGAACAGCGTGAAGTCGGTTCAGACTGTCCTGATTTCGCAACGGGCCTGAGACATATCCTTCGTCAAGACCCGGATATCATCATGGTAGGTGAAATGCGTGACCTGGAGACCACGAGTTTCACGCTCACTGCGGCAGAGACCGGGCATCTTGTTTTCAGTACCCTTCATACGCCAAATGCGTCACAATCGATAGAACGGGCCATAGACATATATCCGGCTAATCAGCAGACCCAGGCTCGCACTATGCTAGCCAATGCCCTACAGGCTGTTGTCTCACAGACCCTGTTCAGACGAATTGATCAGCCGGGAATGGTCCCCAGCACAGAAATATTGTTATGCACATCGGCTGTCAGGAACTGCATCCGCGAGAACAGGATTTATGAGATACCCAATATTATCGAGACATCTCGACGTTTTGGAATGCATACGATGGATAATAGTATTGCTGAACTATGTTTGAAAGGTTATATCGACAAGGAAGAAGCGATATTACGATCGAGTAATCGGGCCAAGATGGAGAAGGCACTTCAACTCGCACGAAGAGTCTGAAGCTTGCCCACGGCGAGTCCTGATTAGTTTAGCCAGGCACAATCCAGTCAATACTGCTGAATTGGCAATATCAGATATTGTCTTCACCGGTAAGCATGTCCCTTTATGTTATGTCTTGTGTTTTAAATTTCTTAAGAATTTTAGGAAAGTGGAGATTTTTTGTAAATAGAGTTTGATCAATCAGAACTTGAGTTATATTTGATACGTATAGATTCATAATAAAGCGTTTTAACTAATGATTGAATAGGACCGGATTTAGGGAGACGCGAATTGACAATGACCGGTATGCAAAACTCACTCTTGGCACCTTTCAAAAAGAATCTGCAAAGTGTCATCTATGGTAAGAATGAATGTATCGATGTTATGATTGTATCGCTCCTGGCCGGTGGCTCTGTTCTGATCGAAGATGTGCCGGGTGTTGGGAAGACGACTCTTGCTAAAGCGTTGGCAAAAAGCATTGAAGCCAAATATAGTCGAATACAATTCACACCTGATCTTTTGCCTGCCGACATCCTGGGCTCCTCGATTTACAATCCGGTTAGTGGCGACTTCAAATTTTCTCCCGGCCCCATTTTCTGCAATATTCTTCTTGCCGATGAAATCAATCGTGCATCACCCAGAACACAATCAGCCCTGCTGGAAGCAATGAATGAGAACCAGGCTACAATTGAAGGCCAATGTTATCCGCTTTCGAAGCCTTTTATGGTGATTGCCACGGAGAATCCAATTGAGTTCCACGGTACGTACCCATTGCCCGAAGCCCAGATGGATCGCTTTCTGGTTCGCCTGCCCATAGGTTATCCAACGGCCGAAGTTGAGGTCGATATTCTCAAGTCACATGCACATACTGAGCCGCTCGATAGAATCAAGCCGGTACTACAGCTTGAGCAGGTCAGGCAGATCCAGCAGGAAGTTACAAACGTTCACGTGGATGATGGTATATTGGAATATATCGTTGAAATCGTTCATGCCACCCGTCACGATAATCGTCTTCAGCTCGGCATCAGCACCCGTGGAACCCTGATGTTGACTCGGGCGGCAAGGGCACGCGCTTACTTTCAGAAGCGTGATTTTGTTATTCCCGACGATGTGTTATGGCTTGTTCCCTATGTGTTGCCGCATCGCATTCTTATGACTTCCAAGATACGCCACAGCGGTGCTACTGCCAGGCAGATTGTCATGGACATCGTTGGTCGTATCAAAGTTCCGGTTTGATGAAGCGGCTGTCACGATGAGCAGGATGGATGCGAAATTACATATTGGCTTGACCGATGCAGGTAAGATAATACTGCGAGGGATCGGTTTTATCGGTTTAGCAGCTTTAATCGTTCCAGCTTTCGGTGTCCTATCAGCTCTGGTCTCAGTCATATTGATGGCATTAATCGTTGGTTTTATTCTGCGGCCCAGAATCCAGATCAGTAACTATATGCCTGACTGCATCGTAGTAAATCAGAAAGCACAGTTAAGGTACATGCTTAAAAACATCGGACGTTTTCCGGCATATAATCTTTGCCTAAGGTTCGATGCATTGCCTGATGCGATCGAGCAGGTTGAGAATAGACATGTTGTTTCTCGTCTTGGCCCCGGCGAGACTGCTGAAGTGATTGTTATAATAAGACCTAAACGACGCGGTCACTATCGAATCAAACATCCTGTGTGTCATTCCAGCTTTCCCTTTGGATTATTCAGTTTCGGTATCTCGCATGACGATCAGGAGAAACTTATTGTGCTTCCGGCGTTTTCATTGCTCCGAAACCTCTTCATACATCTGAATCCACAAGTTCGCTCCGATAGCTCTATGCTCGCCGGCCATATGGGAGCTTTTCCCGAGTATGCGGGAAACCGCCCATTTTTGCCGGGAGATTCCCGGCGGAGAATTGATGCACGGGCCTGGGCCCGGTTGGCAGTGCCGGCTACTAAGGAGTACCACGAAAATTTCGACAACTACACTGCACTTGTATTAGATACCGGAGTGCCCAAAACCCTGATGTCTTCGGATGGGAACAAAGAATTCGAAGCTGCAGTTTCTCTTTGTGCTTCTGCAGCATACACAATTAATGATTATTATCTTATTGATTTGCTGCTTACCGGCCCCGATCTGTACCACTTCACCAACTGGCCGAGAAAGATGCGTCTGGAAAAGATACACGAAATTCTGGCCGGGGTTCAGCCATCTATGGATTATGAGCCAGAGCAGATGACGCCTATATTGGCAGATCGTCTCCATCGAATATCTGAGGTGATTTTTGTTTTTTGGTGCTGGAAAAAGTCATGCCGGCAGTTGCTGGAACTGGCCGATCAGGCAAGATGTCACAGTACAGTTTTTGTTATCGGAGAATCGAGTGAGATTGATTTAGACCGATACCAAATGCCCTATGCCGAAAATATAAGAATACTTTCTCCCGATGAAATTCTTACGGAACAGGTGATACACTTGTGAAGATGCAGAAAACCATTGCTGTAATAATTATACTGACAAGCTCGGTATTAACTGCGCTGGTCTCCAGTGATATTGCCTATCCGGCTATTCTTTGCATGCTGGGACTCGTTGGTTTACGCCGGAGCTTTACTTGGAATATCAGGCCGGAAAAACGCATTATCACATCGCTGCTTTTGCTGTTTCTGGCGATGCTGTTTGCGCTTCATTATCGTTATATTGGTTTTACCGGTCGCGTTGCTTATGAACAATCGGCGGCATTTGCCTGGCAGACAATCGCACGATATTTTCTGGCTTCGATGATACTCATACTCTTCCTTGGTTCACCTCAACGACTGCCATCTTCACTCGGATTGTTTCATATCGCTATTACGATTTCCGCTGGACAGGTCCTTTTGCTCAATGATATGTATATTGCATATCGGCTTTTGGAGCTGCTTTCAGTAATTCTGGTTGTTGTTTATATAATGTCGGCACGTGAGTCGACAGCCATGCCCATGCCGGCACATATGGGGCACATGTCCCGAGGATTGGTTTTTGGCCTGATACTTATCGTTACTGCAAACTGCGGCTGGATTGCCGGTTCGATACTCTATCGCCACGTAGAGGTCCTTAATTACCTGCCTGTTTGGCTCTGGAGAGAAACTGTTGCTGATGATGGCCCGATTGAGGAACGGGCTCGTATCGGATTTTCGGACAGCGGTAAACTTTCCAGTTTCTTTATGATCAAATCGGAACAGGATTCGACGCCGGCGCTCAGCATCGTATCTGATAGTAGTCCGGGTTACTTAAGGGCCAGGGCATTTGATGTGTACCGTCAATCTCAATGGTATGATGCACCATACAAGGGTGCGCTGTTCCCGGAGAAGAACACACCATTCGGTATGTATTTTGTCGGCGGCAGGAATCTCTTTCGACTACATGACACAGGTGATTCCAATTATGAGCAGATGACGATCCGGCATGAATCCGGACTGGCCGATGCGGTGTTTACTCCTCTGGGGACATCTTTCATTCAAATACCGTTTACCTATCTACAGCGTGACGACAACGATATTATTTACGCTCCGAATATGCGGGCCGGACTTAGTTACAGGATAGCTTACACAAAATCGGATTATCAAAGACCTCTCCGACGCAACCAGAGACGGCGAATGCTGAATGTTCCGAGGAATCTCGATCCACGTATCGGCCAACTGGCAGGCACTATCTTTACGGACTGTAACACAACAAGCGAGAAAATCGATGCTGTCATTAGACACTTTCGTACTAATTATACGTATTTGCTTGGATTGAATGCCCCCTCCAATCGTGATAAGCTAACCTACTTTCTACTTGAAGCGTCCACTGGGTATTGCGAGTACTTTGCATCCGGTGCCGCGTTACTTCTGCGCTTGGCCGATGTGCCCACGCGATATGTCACTGGTTTTCTTGTTACCCAGACAAACCCCTCGGGTGACACATGGATTGCGAGGAACATGGATGCCCATGCATGGGTAGAAGCCTGGGACCAGGAGCAAAACCAGTGGACGATTGTCGAAGCAACGATAGGCCGGGACCAGATCTCCGTGTCTTTGGATGAACAGGTAACAGCCGCCAGTGGTAGTAGTAATGCTCTTGTTGGTCGGCTTCTGCAGGCTATGTATGAGTATGGTCTTTTTGGTGTTATAAGCTGGCTGTTCATATCATCCGGCTTTCGTATCAGCATAATTTTTATGGCGATATTCGCTGGAGCTGTACTGTTGGTGATTATTTTTCGGCACCGTAAAGCGAAAAAGTCCATACTGTATGCACATTCGGCGGCGATGAAAAATCCGAAACTTATTGGTTTGCACAGGATGCTTACCGGAATGGATCGCAAAGTTAAAGCTGCCGGGCTCCGGCGGGATTTCAGTGAGACATTGCATGCTTTCTCCCAGCGGCTTCGGATACGAGAAACGGGAGATGGGCTCTGGACTAAAATGTCGGATTGGTATCTCGAATATGCTCACCTGCGCTATAGCAGAAAGATAAGCTCCAGACATTTGGAGCAACTGCAGCAGCGTGCCCGAGACCTGCGGCACTCCTTATGAGCAGTCCCTTGGGGGAAATCAGCTCTTTAAAAATTTCTTCTACATAAAGAATATCGGACTTTATGCTGTTACTTGGCGAGACTGACAGTAAGCATTTCTGGAAATATTATGAGAAAAAATACACTTTTTTTCCAGATAATTTGGGTGAGGTACGAATTATGACGATAATAGCAATTATGAAATAATCTTTATAAAACATATTTCTCTAAACTTAAATAGGAGATAAATAAATGGATACAGCAATTAATGCAGTATTTTATTGCCTTATAGCCGGCGAGCTTTTGATACTGTGCTTTAATCTTTCGAAGCTCCGCGCCGAGCAAAGTCAGCAACAAGAAAAATTACTGTCTGCATTGTCCGATATTAAGAGATCTTCGGAAAAAAGCGGATAAGAAATTGACAAAACCAGACGAGGAGGGCGTAAGGTTTTGGCGGTATATCACGCAACGGTATACGACTATACCCGGATTTCCTGAGTGGGCCGTGACAGTTGGACTGCAATATGATAGCGAAGAGCCGGTGAAGAAGAATTTACTTCGACTTTATCGAGTGGGAGAAGTGTTTGTCTGGCTTTTTATGGTATCTACGGCTAAAATTTAGTTATCTGTTATGATATAACTCAAAGCTGTATTCTGATCCTGCAATAAACGAAATGTCTGAATTTCTTGCTTGCAAACAGAATAAAGACGCACATGAAATGTTACATTTCATATGTTTCTGGACTCTTGTTTGTACCATATTTATTTTATTTTACGTATCTGGATTAGCGCCTACGAAAAAAGGTGAGTTGGCGGATCCGGATTGTTATATGCGTTTAATCCGGGTTAAAGACCTTTATGATACCGGCCAGTGGTATAATCCTGTTATTCCAAGAAGCAATGCACCCCATGGGGAACGACTGCATTGGACCAGACCGTTTGACATTTTGTTGCTGTTGGGAGCTGTACCGCTTACTCTATTTACTGACTTTGAATCGGCTCTTTTTTGGTGGGGGGTCATAATCAGTCCTGTTTTGTTGATTGCGACTATTGTCGCGCTCCAATGGTCCACAAGACCAATAGTAAGTAGAGATGGGCCATTTTTAGCCGGTTTCATATTTGTTTTTCAAATAATAATATTAGCATATTACCAGGCCGGTCGGCCTGATCATCACAGCCTCATAGTATTTGTTTTTGTACTTTCCATCGGTTTTACTCTTCGAATGATCACAAGGCCTTTTAGCACTCGTCTTTGCTGTATGGCCGGAGTGCTCGGTGGCCTTTCTATGTGGATTAGTGTTGAGTTAATAGTATCGTTGTGTATTACCCTTGCGGTGCTTGGCCTGTCATGGCTGTTGGAAAATGGAGATTTCTTAAAAAAGAATCTCTGTTATATGCTCTCATTGTTTGTTGGGATTGGTCTTAGCCTGGTATTTGAGAGAAGTTGGCATGGTCTCCTCGCGGAAGAATATGACCGTTTATCAATCGTTCACTTTACTATTATTGGTTTTATTACCTTATTATGGATTGCGTTCTTTTTGCTTGATCGCCGCTTACGGTTTTTTAGGCGACGAATGAACCGTTTTTTATCTGTTGTTGTGGGTCTGGCTGTTCTTGCTCTTGCGGTCCATGTCTGTTTCCCAAGATTTTATTATGGTCCGGTTGCCGATGTCGATCCAAGAGTTATCCGTATATATGTTAACAGAATTAATGAGCTACGGCCCCTGATGTCCAGCCTGGGTCCTTTAGTGATGCCGATACAGTTCATTGGTTTGGCAGTCGTAGGTTTTCCGATGCTTATCTATATACTGTTAAAAAATACGTGTAATGAAAACCGGAAGGGCTGGATTTTTATATCAATCTCGTCCCTTATTTTCGTTTTACTTTCATTATATCAAATACGGTGGTCAGTTTATGCCCATGTTTTATTAGTTATACCTGTGACGGCACTAATGGTCTTAGTGCGACAGCGAGGACCTAAGAGAGGTTTTTTAAGGATTTTGAAAAATGGTTTAGTTGTGCTGATCTTCTCTGCAGGTTTAATGTTGTTGGGATTTTCAGCAGGTGAAATACGTAAAGAGGATACATCAGTATATTATCCACGAGTGTTTCTTATGCGTATATGTGAGTATTTGGCTGAAGCTGAAAAATGGCAAAAGCACAGCTTTCGTATATTGGCTCATATCGATTTTGGTCCTGAAATTCTTTATCGCACCCAACACGAGGTAATTGGAACTCCATATCATCGGAACGGATTGGGAATATTAGATACTTATAACATAATGACAGCCGGTACGGATGATAAAGCTCTTGAGACCATACAAAAACGAGGGATTGATTTGATCCTTCTTTGTCCGGAATCAAGCGAATCAGGCGTTTACTCTAAATCGGAACAAGCATCCACTTTCTATCAAAGACTGTGTGAGGACATGATTCCAAATTGGTTGAGAAAGGTAGAACTGCCCTCTGAGTTGTCTTCCTCATTCATATTATTAGAGATCATGGAATAAAACAACTTGTCGCAATCTTTATGAGATTTTAATATTAAGGAACTTCATGTTTGCAGGAGAATATCCCTAAAGTGTGAATGGTAAATTCTTTTTAGCTCTATTTATGCTGTAATCGTGTCTATTCAGAGTGTTAATGAACATAATACTTTTGTAAGACTACAGAAGATAAGGAAAGCGGATGAATGAAGTATGTGCCACTGCCAATATATACAGTGCCCTCCGACGAGCGTTACGTTCACATTCCTCCCTGTTAGTTATTGTAAGTATGTACGTTGGGGTATGTTTCACGCTTACGCGAATATACGGGATTGGAACTAACTTTATTGTCTCAAGTCTTGGGCAATTCTTCTTTATTACCATCTTTTACGCGATAATCTATTTAATATATGTGTTGCTTTATCTGCACCCGGAACGCCCAATAACTCATATAAATTTCAAGTTTCGTCATTTAAGCCTAGAGCGAATTTTCTCCTTCCTTCTTGCCGTTGTAGCCGTTTCCGTCCTTATGGCCTCTTTTACATATGCAAAATCCATGATTCCGTTAATAAATCCCTTCTCATGGGATGCAACTTTCGCCCGCTGGGATTCGGCCTTGCACGGATGCGATGCCTGGAAGATTGTTCATCCGTTCCTTTCAGTTCCAATGATTACTCGCTTACTTGTAGTAGTTTATTCAGCGTATTTTATCATCGTTCTGCCTATCGTACCCTGGTATGCCGCTAAAGCAAACTCTAAGAGACGTATGCAGTTTCTTCTTACCTTTGTTCTTTGCTGGATCCTTTTAGGAACGGTGGCTGCCATTATATTCTCATCTGCCGGGCCTTGCTTTTATGAAAATATAACAGGCTCGGATAGGTACGCCGAGCTCATGGCATATCTCAATGATGCACCTGCTAAATTCCTTACAAACTCACAGAGAAGTTTATGGTATCGATACGAAAACAGAGAAAGCAACTATCTATTTGCTATCTCCGCCATGCCTTCGATGCACGTTGCCTTGACTTTCCTTCTCGTACTGGTATCCCAAAGCCGATTAACACGAGCGCTTTCATCAATATTCACGGTTCTCGTCGCGCTTGGCTGCGTTCATTTCGGCTGGCATTATGCCATTGACATCTACGCCGGCATCATCGGTACTTTGCTGATCTGGTGGATAGTAGGTCTCTGCCTTCATGGGCGGCTTCCATTTTCCAGATGTCTTACCCAACGAGAGCTTCGGTGATCATCAGGACATGCTAATGATACTATAGTGATTCTCTGATTCACCTCTATGGTCCACTTGATTATTGGCAAATTGTCTTATATAAATGGTATTGTAGCTATCATCTTTCCGCTGGTGTGGCAATCTTTGCCCGTGAATCTTTCACGTTATAAGTAATGAAATAGCTGTTTTTGATACTCTTCTGTCGGGTAGAGGTGACATGGGCTTATTCTGTCGGTTCTGGAAAGGACTACTCAACAAGAAAGGCTCTGGTTTCGGGAGCGGGATTTCTGCCATCGTAGTTTATAAGAACTTCTGAGTTTCCGCGTATGGAGATTGAATCGGCGATGACCTGGTTGCCGAGTCCAAGGCCGGTCCCGCCAAGCTCAAGTGCATAATTCTGGGTTTCCGGGTTTCCCGGATCAGGATCAACCTTTTGAGGAAAGTACAGCGTACCGGTGATAAGCGAATCAGCATTACCAATAATTGTGGCTGTTTGGATATTATCTCTCGCTTGAAAGAACATTATATGTTCGAAATTATCGCTATCATCATCATTTGTGGGATCTGAATAGGTTTCCTCAGTCATTGGGTCTGCATAAACTGTAGACGTACCACTGATATCTAAAACACCGTTACCGGCGATATAGAACATGACTCCACCTCCTGTGGTTTCAAAGCTGGCGTCAAGAAGGCCTCCGGTAACAACTAAACCGGAATCCCCACCTTTTGCGGGAGCATCGAGTATATAAATACCGCTTTGAAGAGTAAGCTTGCCGCCATTCATAACCCAGCCACCTGAATAATATCCCGGCGGAAGTGTTATGTCGTCTCCTTCAGTGATTTTCGTTATCTTACCAGGCTCTACGATTTTTTCTGCATCGGGATCCTCAGGATCTTCACCATCAGCATAAACTGTTATTGGTTCCGGAAAACTCGGAGGCTGCAGATAGAATAAAGGATCAGGAATTGGCGGACTTCTGTAGTTGATAAATTCTACATCTTCAGGTGGGAATTGATAATCAGGTGGACTGTAAGCATCGCCCCACAGATTTAATGCGTACGCTTCGACGGTTATAGAATCACCGCCTGTGCCGGTTAGGTTTAGCCCTACATCCCAATCCGAATTGATTTGAACCGCACCGTCGGTCGGATCTTCAGCGAGGTCGTTATTAACAATTAAGGTTGAACCACCCTGAATATCCAGTCCTATATAATCCGGTCGAAGGCAAATCAAACCCGCTCCTGTTCCGCCGGCGCTAATAGCAACAGCAAAAGGCCCGTATTTTGTGGGAGGCAATCCCGTATCCGGATGAGGTAAAATCTCGTAGGTATTGCTGTCCGGATCCCAATAATATATTTCACAAAAGCCCTCTCTATTAGCTTCATCTACGTCTACAAGAGGTCCGAAAAATAGCGGGATTGCTCCATGATGTTCCTGAGTGCGTGAGACGTTGACTGCTAAAGCGTTAACCGGTACCGGATTTTCGGCATCAGGATCGTAACAGAAGAAATACGACTTGTCATCATCCGGATTATATGTGTATCTGCCGATAATGATGTCACCATAAGGCAGGTTTTCGTCATTTCGGTCCAGGGATACATTAACACCTGTCGCTTTATGATAATATGCGAATTCCTCTGCAAGATCACGTGCCGTGTCCGGATGTTTGTTAGCGTATGGCGCGCCTGCAAGAGCAGCAGCATCAGCAGCATTGTGCATATTGTGAGTCACCAAAAAGAGATTTGCCATGTCGATGGTATATCCGACGAACAGAAAAAGTACGAACACGACAATGACAACGTAGGCTAATGCAAATCCCCGATGGCGAAGATGCTTCGGTGACATACCAGCTTGTTCCGGGCATAATGCTGAGTGATATTTCACAATGTTCATTTCCCCATCCGCCTGACAAAATTTCATTTTGGCAGTCCTTATCATCTTAACCTCCCTGGTCTATATCAATCTTGATTTTCATGTCTCCGTAGATATCGACTATTTTACACCGTAAGGACCGAAAAGTCAAGATAATATATTATTTTTTAAATTATTAATAAATTATGCCATTGTTAATTACATTCTGTCAAGCCCTGGAAATGAATGAAAAAGCATTTTAAGCAATGAAAGGCTGTATATTATGGGTTGAAGATGTGAATATATACAAGTCTGGAAGAAAAACAGCTTAAAAGTAAGTAGAAATACTTAATTTTATGTATAAAAGCCCTTTTTTTGGGACATCCATCAGATTTCAGCAGTAACAAGATAAAATCCTGAAAATATTAATATTTAATTTCTTGACAAAAAACGAGTGAATATGTTATAATACACTTCAAAATAACTTAGGGATGGCTTTATATTCACATGGATTGTGAGATGAGAGGGTGTCGTTTAAGTTGGAGTTACATCTGAACGATGTATAAGAGGATAATGTGTAGTGAAGTTGTATCCTTATTTTAATGGATTAAATTATGTAATGAAATAAGGTTTTGTGACCTTATCGAGATTGCGGATTAACTTTATAAAAAAGTATTTTTTGGGAGATTTTAAAATGATGAGAATGCTGAAAAGATTCATTAAGGACGAAAGAGGCCTGGAGGCCAGTGAGTATGCTTTGCTGCTTGCCCTGATTTGCATTGCCCTTATCTTTGCGATTACGACCCTTAAGAATGCAATTGCAGCTGCGTTCCAAGGGGCAGCAGGTAACATCTCACCACCAGCAGCGGGTGGTTAATATTGTTGCGAGATAAAAACAGCTCAGGATGAGCTTAAGAAAGTAACGGGGGGGAATTGGTAGTGTTGATTTTCAACAATACAGTTGAAACTATGAACGTAATCAAGTGGGGTGTCGTAATCGGCGCCTCACTGATTGCGGCTGTTTGGGATTTGCGTAAAAGACGTATTCCAAACGCGCTTACTTTCCCGTTGCTTATAGTTGGATTGATATGGGCTGCCTGGTTTGGCGGCTTTCGAGCACTGGCAGAGTCAGCAGGGGCATGCGTTCTTCTGGCATTTCCTTATGTGATTTTGTTTGTCTTTGCCGGTGGAGGAGCAGGTGACGCAAAGCTGATGGGTGCTATCGGTTCCTGGCTGGGTTTGAAACAGGGCCTGGCCGTGCTGGTATGTGTGATTATGGCCGGCATGATCCTGGCAATAGCCAAGTCGATAGCGCAAAAACAGTTGAAAAATGTTTTAACGAGCGTATTTGTGTCTTTTTACGGCCTTATATTGTTGTTAATAGCTCATAAAACAATGCGACCTGCGACGATTCAGACTGACATAAAGCTGTCTGATAAATTAGATATACCGTACGGCGTCGCGATTTTTGCTGGTGTTTGTACGGGAGGAGGCGTTATATGGTTATCGTAAGGAGACATAGAGCAAGTCATTCCCGAGGCGCAGTGGCGGTCGAATTAGCCCTGGTACTGCCGGTCATTCTTCTGGTTACATTCGGTGCCCTTAGGTATGGGTGGTTTTTTCTCAAGGCCCAGCAAGTCACAAACGCCGCACGGTATGGAGCACGGGTTGCTATCCGGGCGGGTGTATCCACCGCTACTGTGGAAAATACTATCCACGCTATACTTGTTAATGCAAAGATAACTGATTCTAATGATTATACTGGTGATTGGGGTGCCGATGGTTATGAGTTAGATATAGACACAGGTGGTGTTGCCTGGGGTGATTTAGAAGTGACTAATCCTGTTACAGTCACAATTAAAGTGTATAAAGATGATGTAGATATATTACCTATCAATTTTCTATTCGGTTATGATATTGGAAAGAACAGGATTATTGGAGCTTCTGTTACAATGGCCAAGGAAGGTTTTTGACATATGTCATGTTTTGTAGGGATGCATGAGAAAAATAGAATTGAAAAAGCTGATAAAATAAGCGGAGACCTGACGAAATGAAATGGGGCATTGTAATATTATTGGTTCTGGGGATAGTGGCGGCGGCATGTGCAGCACTGTTAATGGGCGCTTTAAGTGTAAGGACCTCTGACGCCGAAGGTAGCGAATCGGACAAGATTGAGGTTGCAATGGCAAAGGAGGCTTTGCCCGCAATAACGGTTATTACCATTGACCATATTACTACAGAGATGATCTCAAAGGATGATTTGCCTCCAGGACAAATAGTCAGCCCAACACAGATTATTGGTCGCGTTCTTGCTATGCCGGTTGTCGAAGGTCAGGTGTTAACCGAATACTGCTTTGTTCCAACAGGAACCGCGTCACTGCTGGCAGCAGCCATTCCGCACGGTATGCGGGCTGTTACTGTGTCTGTTTCCAGCAGGGGGATGCCTGATAGAGCATTATTATATCCCGGCTGTGTCGTTGATGTGCTGGTTTCTTACACGTTACCTGGTAATACTGAGGGAGAAGCATTATCCACAACTATGCTCCGGGGAATTCAGGTGCTGGCTATTTCAGGCGAATCGGTTATAAAGAATCCGGATGCCGAAGAAAACGGAACTCACAAACGTAGCTCAGGCCGAGTGTCATTAGTGACCCTGCTGGTTGATACTGAACAGGCCGAAGCTCTGCAATTAGCAATTGAGAACGGTAATATAATGCTCTCAATACGTAATCCTCGAGATAAAAATGAATTTGACGAGGATCCTTCTATTTTGAATAGAGGCAAACTTACTCCGAGGGGCACTGATTTACCTCCTGCGTTTTTACCTCATCTTAATAGGGAACCGAATTTACCGATGGGAGAATGGAATCAATCCGGGCGACAAACAAGTTCCAATAATTCTGTGCAGAGGGATACAGGAAACAGCGTCGGTGGTAGAAACATGCCGGTATCACAGCCTAAATCCGGGGATAAATCCAAAAATCGCCGAAATCCACTCAGGGAAATTACCATCATTCGCGGCCGTGAGAAAGAAGTTGAAGAATTTGATGTTCCGTAGGCTGAAACTGGCTGAAAAGCATCAAAAAAATAAAAAATAAGTTCCTTTCGCCTGCAGACGATATATACTATTACATGTTTAAGATTAGATAAAGTCTGTTTGTGAAAGGATAAAGTATGAAGTTACAAGTTGTTAGACCAGTGACTTGGGTACACGCGATCGGATTTGTTCTTTTCGTTATATGTATAAGCAGCATTTTGCAGCCAATCGCTATCGCGGCGGATTCTGACTCTATTAGCCTCAATCCGGAAGTTATCACGTTTATTGTCGGTGAATCTACAATTGTCAAAGCACCATGGCCAGCGGTCCGTTGGGCTGTTACGGATGCTACAATAGCCGACGTACAGACATTGACAGCAGATCAGGTTCTCCTCCAGGGTTTCAAGGTCGGAACAACCGACCTGATTGTCTGGAGCGAAGACGAAACAGAGGTCCAGCAATGGAAAGTCCAGGTACGGCTGGACACGGCACGTTTTCAGAAAAAGCTAAGCGAATTGTTCCCGGATGCAACACTTGAAGTCAGCGACTTCGGGGAAACGTTGATTGTTAAAGGATTGCTGCGAAATGCGGATCAGGTAGTTCAGCTCCATGATTACCTGGAAAAAACAGGTACTACATATGTGGATATGACGAGTGTGGCCGGTGCACAGCAGGTTTTAATAGAAATTCGGGTCGCAGAGGTTAGTCGGCAGGCTTTGAAAGCATTGGGTTTCAATGCTTTTCATACGGACGATGATTATTTCGGAGCAACGCGTATCGGTTCTATTTTTCCTGTTGGCATTACTCCGAATGTCGGTCAGGCTCCGGGAGATACTACAGCATTTGTTTTTAGCGAAGTTCCAACGATAGGCTCTCAGGTGACTCTATTTGCCGGTTTTCCGAGGGCTGATTTTGAGTTTTTTCTTCAGGCTCTTGCTGAGAATCAATATTTGAGATTATTGGCCAATCCGACTCTTGTCGCTCTAAACGGCGAAGAGGCCAGTTTTCTTGCCGGCGGTGAATTTCCGATACCTGTAGCACAAGGTAGCGGAGGAGGTGCGTCAAGTGGGAATGCTATAACGATACAGTATCGAGAATACGGCGTTCGCGTATCTTTTCGTCCGACCGTTCTCGGTGATGGCTCGATTCGTTTGCATGTGGCTCCGGAAGTTAGTGAGCGATCCAGTGTTGAAGCAGTTATAATTCAGGGCTCCGTTATTCCGACCTTAGTGACACGGAAAGCGGAAACTACGATGGAAATGAAAAGCGGACAAACCTTTGCTATGGCGGGTCTGCTCCAGAACAAAACTGAGGCTGTAAACACTCGGATACCAGGGCTTGGTGATTTGCCGGTACTTGGCCCACTTTTTCGCTCTACACGTTACCAAAAAAATGAGACGGAACTGGTTATTCTTGTAACGGCCTCGCTGGTAGAGCCTATGTCTCTTGCCGAGGCTCCGCCCGTTCCGGGATTTCTGCATTCAGATCCTAATGACTGGGAGTTCTATCTTGAGGGCCGGCTCGAAGGCAAGGAGCCGGCAAAGATTCACTCGCATGATGCCGAATGGCTCAAGAAAAAGAATCTTGATCAACTAAAAGGACCGGGCGCCTGGGATTCCTACAACGAACCGGTCTCATCAAGCCGGGCCGACCGAACATCTGTTTCTGAAAATGAAGAAACGGATGCACAAAGCGGTCGGGAAAATTGAAAGAAGAAAGGTTGAAGTATCAACAAAAGAAGGTTACGGTGGATTTAAGCCCTGTGTTCTCTGCAGCGTCTTTTTATCTGTAGAATGACAAAGGAATCAACAAGTGAAGTCAAATAAACCATCAGGGTATAATATATTATTGGTTACCAGGGAAGATTCAACAGTTCAGCAGATAAAGTCGGCCCTGGATGAGAGCGACCTTTTGCACCTGGCTGGTATCTGTAAAGAAGTGTCGGAATTGAGAAGTTTCTTGTCGAAGGAGAAAGTACAAGCGGTTGTAATCGATATTGATCCGGATCCTACACGACTTCTATATGAATTAGCCACGATCTTGAATGCGTACCCGGAAATATATGTTGTGGTGATTTGTAGCCATTTCACCAAGAAATTAGCAGTTCAGGCCATGCAAGCAGGGGTAAGGCATTTCTTAGAGAAGGAAACCATAGCAACAGAGCTAAATCAGGAACTTCATCAACTCATCCACGGAAGTGTGGAAAAAGAGTCTGGATTAGGCTCGCAGGTTATATCAATATTTTCTGCCGGCGGAGGTTGTGGAGCCACCACCGTTGCGGTCAATCTAACAAATGAACTTCGACTTTTGTCATCCAAGCCTGTTATATTGATTGATTTAGACAATTGCTACGGAACTATCTCGACGTATCTGGGGATTAAGAGTCAGTTTGGCATTGCAGATGTTTTAACTCGCAAGGGATTAATAGACCAGCACCTTATACAATCAAGTGCATTCTCTTACATGGAAAATTTTCATGTTCTTCCGAGTCCTGCCGGCATCGAATCCCCAAGAGCTAAATCGTTTCAATTTGAAAATCTGCCACGTGCTCTTGAGGCATGTAGAAAAGTGTACCGGTATACTGTAATCGATGCTCCACGTATGTCGGAAAGCGATGTTGTGAAATTAGCTGGTTTGAGCGATGTTGTGTTGATTGTGTTTCAACTTGTGGTTAAAGATGTGAATGTTGCTCGATCGATGGTTTTGTCTTTGACCAAATCCGGGATTTCAAGCGAGAAAATCATATCACTGGCGAATCGAGTCAAGAAACGAGGCCCGTTAGTCAGATTGGAAGATGGTAAGAAGGCCGTAGGTGTGAAATCTTGCCAGGCTATTCGCAGCGATTGGGGTAAGGCGATGAAGTCGGTTAATAGTGCTCGGCCTTTGGCCCAGGTTGTTCATAAATCAGGTTTGCGTAGCGATTTTAGAAAGCTTGCGGCCAAGGTATATACTTATGGAGTTAACGGTAGCAGTAAAATCTAAGGGTGATTAAAAATGATTGAAAGACAAGAACAAGTATCTGAAATAGAGAGCGATGGCCGTAGCGAAAATGTGGCTTTGCAGAAAATAAAGGCGGACATACATAGAAAGTTGCTGGAAGTATTGGATCTAAACGAGGCTCGGCAAATACCCATCGAGCAGTTACATCAGGAATGCAGCAACAGGGTGGACGCATTATTATCTGCGCGACAATATCCACTATCAGGTCCCGATAAACAACGTTTGCTTCGCGAGGTAATGGATGAGGTGTTTGGCTTTGGTCCTTTGGAGATATTGCTCCGCGATCCACTCGTCAGCGACATTCTGGTTAACGGTCCGGACCAGATTTATATAGAAAAGCTCGGTCAGCTCGAGAAGACCGACGTGACTTTTATGGATGAGAAACATTTGATGCGAATCATAAACCGGATCGGCTCAAATGTAGGGCGCCGGATCGACGAAAGTACGCCGATGCTCGATGCTCGCTTGCCGGATGGCTCTCGTGTTAATGCTATCATACCGCCTCTTGCTCTTGATGGCCCTATGGTTAGTATCAGGCGTTTTGGTACTAATCCGATTGACATCCACCGGTTACTCGAATTGGACACTTTGACGGAGGATATGGCCTTCTTTATGAAAGCCTGTGTACAATGTAGGATGAATATTCTGATATCAGGTGGAACGGGAACCGGCAAAACCACTTTTCTTAACGCGTTGTCGCGATGGATTCCCGGCAGTGAGCGTGTGGTGACAATTGAAGATGCTGCCGAATTACAACTACAACGGGAACACGTTGTACGCCTGGAAACCAGGCCGCCGAATATCGAGGGCCAGGGTTGTATTACTCAGCGTGATCTTGTGCGTAATACTCTCCGTATGCGTCCCGATAGAATTATTGTCGGCGAGGTTCGCGGCGCCGAGACGCTGGACATGTTGCAGGCGATGAATACGGGTCACGAAGGTTCAATGACTACGGTTCATGCGAATAATCCGAGGGATGCTCTACGCCGGCTTGAGAATATGGTGAGTATGTCCGGGATTAACTACCCGATAGGTGCAATTCGAGAACAACTGAGTTCTGCGCTTGACGTATTAATTCATTTGAAACGTATGACGGGCGGTAAAAGAAAAATAGTAAAAATCGTGGAAATAACATCGATGGAGGGTGACACAATTTGCCTTCACGATATTTTTCAATTTGATCAAACTGGCGTTGACGAAGAAGGTCACGCCAAAGGGAATTTTGAAGCTTGTGGAGTTCGCCCGCTTTTGTTGAACCGGCTACATGCGAAAGGTGTGGATGTGCCGATCGATTTATTCAAACGCAGAATTCTTGAAAAAGCAGGCTCATAAAATAATAAGAAGCGAATATGATTCCTATACTGAGTATTATTTGGCGATTAAGGTAGGATTGTCTATTTATGAACCAGCAGCAGTTGATAAATATTATTGCCATGTTGGCAGTCTTCGGATTGGTTTTTTCAATCTGGTGTATCTGTATTTTTCTGTGGTTTGGTAAATATTTAAGCCATTTGCAGTCTGTACAAAAAAGATTAGGTATAGTACGGAAAGAAACTGAAGAATCACACACTTTACGGTTGTGGCGTGAAAACCAGCAAAATACGGGAAATGCTTTCTTAGCGGAAAAATTGACTTTAGGGGAACACTTAGACAGGCTAAGACGAGCTGCCGGATGGCCTATGTCGGCACAAATAGTAATCTTAGGAGTGATAGTTGCCAGTATTTTGGGTTTTGTGATAGCATATTTCTGGGGTGGCAGACTAACTTGGGCAATTGCTACTTCGATTGGGATTGTGGTGGTGTTTTGGAGCTATACAAAATTCTGTATTTCAAAAAATGCAGCTTTGCTTGAGAGACAGCTTGTTGATGCATTAGGTATTGCCGCTCGTGCGCTTCGTGCCGGGCATCCTTTGTTAGGAGCCTTTCAATTAATTTCAGAAGAAATTGATGAGCCTTTGAAGGACATATTTCTGAGAATCTGCCAGGAACAAATGTTAGGTTTGGACTTGAAAGAATCCATCCAAAAAGTGGCAAGAAGCAGCTATAACCACGAGCTGAAGTTTTTCGCCACAGCGGTTTCCATACAGTTACAGAGCGGAGGAAATCTGGCTGATTTAATGGACAGTTTAGCGTCTGTAATCCGGGCGAGAATGAAATTGAATAGACGAGTTCGTGTTATGACAGCACAGACGCAGTTTAGCAAGAGATTATTAATTGCGCTACCCATTATCATGTTTTTTTTCCTGGATATTAGTAATCCTCAATACATGGAGCCGCTCTACACAACGACGAACGGTAGAATGATGTTATTATCGATGGCTTCGTCAATCTTATTTGGTGCCTGGGTGATGAATAGAATGTGCATTTTGCGTTTTTAGACTATTAAAATACCTTGTTAAATTTACAGAGTGCTACCAGTGATAGGGGCAATAGGAAATCAAATAATAATTCCCGGACTGACTTTTCTGTCCATATTTACTATTGGTTCTGCAATTCTTATCTTAAAGTCGCAGAGAAGAAAGACGCTGGAGACCAGGCTTCAGGAAGGCACTTGGGCGAAAACGGACACAAGAGAAACTGCCAAGAAAAAGTCAGGTTTACTGCAATTTCTCGAAAAAATCGGTAATATTGCTTCTCACGGGCGTGCAAGCACAGATCTATGGGAGGAGCTTGTCCGTGCAGGCTTTTTCAGTTCTGCTGCACCTTCGGTTTACACAGGCATTAAAATGTTGCTGTTCTTAATCGGGCTTGTATGCACGGCAATATTAGTAATGCCGATGCAAGAACATATCACAACAAAAATGACATATATTTTTATGGGGGGTACTCTTTTATTCTTTTTACCTAATGCGATATTGAAGATACGATTGAAAAAACGACAAAATGAAATTCGCCAGCATTTGCCGGAAGCAATTGACATGCTTGAGATATGTGTCTCTTCAGGAATAGGCCTGAGTATGGCATGGAATATCGTTGCTGATGAAATTCAACACGTCAGTCCGACATTAGCCAACGCAATGGGACTGACCAACTTTGAAATTCATCTTGGTGTTAGTCGAGTAGAGGCTATGCGGCATATGGCAGCTCGGACCGGCGTGGACAGACTATCTTCGTTGGCTGCTATACTTGTTCAGACTGAGCGTTTCGGAACCAGCATCGCTACTACACTGAAAGTATTTGCAACTTCAATGCGAGAGGAACGATTTTTTGAAGTGGAAGAGCACGCCGAAAAGATCGCGGCTAAATTGATGATACCTATGGTTCTATTTATTTTCCCGGCAATATTTATCGTAACTGTCGGGCCGGCAGTATTGACTATTGTTGATAAAATGGGGACATTTTGAGATTGGATGAAAAATTTAATAAAGGAGAAATTTCTATGAAACTGAGCATGATGATAGTGACCGTTTCGATCTGCGTTTTAGCAATTGGGTGTCAGGAGGACATGGCAGAAGGTCCGAATAATCACATTGTAAATAAACAACTAATAAATACTTACAATGATATCGCGATACAGAATGCCGTAGTTTCTCAACATACTCTGTTCCCTTACCATTTTGTTAACAATGGAGCGGAGCTTAACGAGCTTGGGCAAAAAGATCTTGCGGCGTTAACGAGCCACTTTATTAAATATCCTGGACATTTGAATATTAGAAGGCATAACACTGCTGAAGATCTTTATGATGCTCGAGTAAACATGGTCCGTGAAAGACTGCAAGAAGCAGGTATTGCGAGTGAACGAATTAGTATTTCAGATAATATGCCTGGAGGTTCTGGTATAACCTCAGAAAGAGTCTTGGTTATTTTAGGGAAGGCGTCTAAAGGTATTTCGTCATAAACAACTTCGTTTAGTTCTGGGGCTAATTAATGACAAATATACACTCAACAAGAGAAGTTATAGCACTTTGTTTTGTGGTTTTCCCTGGCCTTTTCTACATTTGCGGTTGCACAGAATCAACTTCATCCGGCACTGACACGGACTGGACTATGGATGAATCAGAGCTTGAGTTTCAATTGCAATCCAATAATCCACCCACGGCCAAAACACTTTGTTCTATGGCTGATATTCTTGCTACACAAGGGAGGGATTCGGAATGTGAATATGTGTTGAAAAGAATCATACAAGACAATCCGAAATTCCTTCCCCCTTACAACCGCCTTGCGGAACTACAAATGCGTCAGGGTCGTACAAATGAAGCCATAGAAACACTCCAGCACGCCCTTCGTATTAATCCGGATGATCCTGTGCTATTGAACAATCTGGGTATGTGCTGGATAGTCCGGCGTAATTACGAAAATGCTCTTAAGATGTTTACCAAGGCTGCTGGACTAATGCCTGAAAATGCGAAATACCGGGCTAACATGGCTGTTGCACTAGGCTTGATGGGCCGCGATGATGAATCACTGTCTTTGTTCAAGCATATACTACCTGAAGATGAGGCAAATCACAATTTGAAGGTGTTGCGGGGAGCGAGAAAGTAGGCGAAACCAGCTCCCACCACGACATCCCAGTCTACATCTTTAAAATAACTCACAAAATAGAATCTCTGTAGAACTAACAGAGACGTTTTAAATTATCTTGCTTTTCCTGTTAGAATAGACTCATAGAGGCTTTCGATCTGTGAAGCTATGCCTTGCCAATTAAGATGGTCTAATACAAATCGTTTGCCTCCGAGGCCTATCTTATGCCGCAATTCTTCATCCTTCAGTAAGCGAATTATGGCCTGTGCAATAGATTGAGGATTATGCGAATCGACAAGGATAATGTTTTCGTTATTCTTCAGTTTGCCTTCGCCAAACAAATCTTCAGGGATATCGTTAATAACGGGTGTTTCACACAGCATTGCCTCCATTGGAGCGGTTCCAAGGGCACGATATGGTCCGGTAATCCAACTTGCAAAAACATGTGAATTCTTCATCAAGCTAACGACCTCGCTGTGTGATTTTGATCCCACGAATTCTACCTGATCCGAAGTCAGTGCCAGCTTTCGTGCAACCTTGATCGGTTCATTAATATCGGCCCGGCCGGCTAAGATTAAACGAGCCTTGGGGATGGCTTCTAAAACGATGGGCATTGCACGTATCAACTGTACGGGGTTGCGGAACGGATGGATGTGTCCAACCATGAGCACTTGAGGTCGGCTCGATCTGGATCCCGAGGGATCTTCATAATCTGACATGCGATCAAGGCGGGCTCCAAAGGGAATAATAACGGATCGTTGTTGGATTCGCGTGCCATAGAGTTTGCCAACATACTCGTGTACTATTTTGTCCAGACTAACAATTCGGTCCCAATGGCGAACACCAAATGTACCTAAGATCATGCGGTCGGCCAATCCCATAATCCGCTGTAAAATTGGATTTTGGTTCTGGATGGGTGTCGTAATAGAACCAACTATGGGTATCTTAGCCTTTCGTGCGATCCTCGAAGTGAGAAAAGTAGAGTCGAAGATGTGGTTCACATGATGGAGAATATCTGGGCTATGCTGTTCAACGATTTTTCTCAGACGCCGGCAGTTGCCGGGAGTAAACGAATACCCTATTAATTCGAGCTTGTAGAAGAAGCGTGACTTTGGGATTCTGAGAACACTAAGTTGGTGGATAGAAAAGGAAAGGTCATCAGATGGGGCATACTCTTTACCCCAGTCGAGAGTAACAACTACTACTTCGTGCCCTCGATTCGCAAGGGACTGTGCTAAACTTTTCGCATAGAAAGAAGAACCTGATATTACGGGGGGAAACCAATTACTAAATATTAATATACGCATTATGTATCCAAAGCACTACTCATATGCACTAATTATATTTCTTAGATTCGACACGATATAATCAACGTCCTTTGTTGCTAATTTTGGGTAAAATGGTAAACTTATTGTTCTGTTGCCTATTTCTTCAGCAAGCGGGAAATCCTGGTTTTTGAAACCGAAGGTTTTTCTGAAATATTTGAGCAAGTGAATGGAGCGATAGTTTACTGCTACACCTATTTCAGCCTTATTCAATTTGTGTAAAATTTCATCTCTTTTGTCAGCATCGACCCAAATTGTGAACAAATGATAAGCACTTTTTGAGTTGGAGACTATTTGAGGATATCGAATTGATGGGATTTCACTCAGACGCTCCATGTATTTTTTGTACAGCTTATCCCTTTTTTCCCACTGTTCATCAATCTTCTCAAGCTGCGGCAGAAGCATGGCAGCCTGTATGTTGTTCATGTTATATTTCCAGCCGCACTCTAACATGTCCCAATGTTGGTATTTTCCTGTATACCTGTCTGCTGCCTCTTTTGACATTCCATGCATACGCAGCAGTTTTACCTTCCCGGCCAGTTCTTCATTATTTGTTGCTACTGCTCCTCCTTCACCGCAGGTTATATTTTTTGTAGCATAAAAACTAAAGCATGCTATATCGCCCAACTGCCCGGGACCAATTCCATCGCGTTTGCCCTCGATGCAATGTGCCGCATCTTCCACTATTTTGAGATTGTGCTTGTCGGCTATCGACCTGATCTTCTTCATGTCACACATCTGACCATAAAGATGGACAGGTAATATTGCTTTAGTCTTTTCATTAACTGCGTTTTCAATTACATCCGGATTAATCAGGCCGGTATCTTGCTCTACATCTATAAAAACAGGCTTTGCTCCGGTATGAATAATTGCATTGGCAGTGGCTATGAAGGTCATCGGTGTTGTTATCACTTCATCGCCGGGACCGATACCCATAGCCAGCAGTGATAATTGTAAAGCTGAGGTGCAGGAAGTTAATCCGACTGAGGATTTAAGACCAAGATAATCAGCAAGCTTTTCCTCAAATTCCGATACGTAAGAGCCGGTTGTCAGGAATATTCCATTAAGACATTCTAAAACTATGTTTTTTTCTTCTTCGCCGACACTATGTTTATAGAACTCTACTTTCATTTTTCTACCTGCTTAATATGTTGGATGCCAAAAAACGGATTAGTTGAGAGATGAGAATCAGAACAATCTCCCGTCAAGCTTGACTTCGTTCAGAATTCTGTTCGCTTCAATTAAATACTTGTAGAAATTTATTGTGGATGTTCTTACGTCGCTTGGATCGATAGTTCCGTTCTGCAGGGCCTGTTTGACTTCTACTGCACCTTCATGAAGCGAATGTTCCACTCTAAAACCTAAAACATTGTGAATTTTATCAAAGTTAACATTATAACTGCGTTTATCTATATCATCAGGTACAATCTCAATCTCGGTGTAGGGAACAACCTCACGTATCATGTTGGCCACTTGCAGAACCTGATAGTTCTGCTCATTGGAACCCACATTAAAAGCTTCGCCGTTTATTTTATCCTTCGGAGCATCCATAACCAATATGAAAGCTCTTGCTACATCTCTAACATGAACATTTGGACGCCATTGCCTGCCACCCCCTAAGACAAATATTTTGTGTTTCGTGTAAGCGTACATGGTCATTAAATTCACAATCAAATCAAATCTCATGCGTGGAGATACGCCGTAAGTTGTTGCGTTTCGTAGAAATGTAACGCAAAAATCATCTGAAGCCAGAGGTTTGATTTCTTTCTCCGATTCGATTTTAGACCGGGCATACAACGAAACCGGATTCTTAGGCGATTCCTCTGACAGTTTTTGCTGGTGCCCTGCGCCATAAATACTGCACGAAGACGAAATAATATATCGTTCTACTCCAGTTTTTTTGGCACACTCTGCCGAATGTAGAGCGCCTTTAACATTGATATCTTCGGACAGGCTGGGATCCAGATCGCAAGCCGGATCATTCGAAAGCCCGGAGAGATCCATAACCACGTTCACGTCCGTGAAAGCATCCTCTTTAATGAAGCGAATATCGTTTTTAACAATGGAAAAGTTCGGATACTTCTGTAGATGTGCTACTTTGTCCTGCCCAAAATAGAATCTATCCAGGCAAATAACCTTATGTCCCTGATTAAGTAGAGCTTCACAAAGAACACAGCCGATATATCCGGCACCACCTGTGATTAAGATAGTTTTCATTGTATAGTTGCCTTAATTATAACTTAACGAATCCGTTTGGATACACGTGATAAACGAATTCATAATCACTGACCTTTAAGCCAAATGATTGATAAAATAAAATGGCTGCTAAATTCCGAAGTTGAGTATGAATTCTTATTTTACTATCAGGATATTTCTCTGAGATAAATGTGAAAAACTTATTCATAAGGATTTTGCCGTAACCTTTTCGGGTTAAGCTTTGGTCAATTTTAACAAGTACCGGTTCTGCAAAACCATCATCAATTTTAACAGTTACAAAGCCAATTACTCTGTCGTTTTCGTCCCTATGTACCAAAATCTCTTCTGCCATGCTCCTGTTTACCGAATTTTCTATCCAGGCTTGATAAATTTTCTTGCCCAGCTCATGTGTGTTTTCGTCGAAAAAGAACCTGGATTCCTTATACAAATCCAAACCGAGTTGTATGAGTCTACCAGTATCTTTAGTGGAACAAAAATCTTCCTTACTTAGCTTACAACACGTGAAGTTCAATTCCTGCACATTTCCTGACAGCGTTATCTTGATATCGGCCAGAATCGAATTAAAGTTCTCAAGAAAACACGTAACATCCCGGTCGAATTTAGTTAGAAGATATACAAGATCGTACTCATTGAACTTCAAACTAAGATCATCGTCGGCTTTATTAAACGGCTTGTTAAATATGCACTTACCAATAACATGCCCGGATAGCTCTGAATCAAATTCCAGCTTTGTGATATTCATTAAATATCGATTCCCAATATCCGAATTATCTAAAATTTGCAGCTGCTTTGTCTAATATCGGTATATGTTGTGCTAATTGAATAGCCTATAATTTTCATTATGAATAAGTAGCGGCAGTATTAAAATATTGTTTCGATGGTGGCATTATATCCGGTAACTGCCAATCAGTAAAGGACTTACCCGACTAGTATATACACCACTGCCTTGAGAAGGAGTATCAAAAGAAAGTCATGTCCGATAACTGTTTTGTGGATGCTGAAAACCGGTATTCGGAATGAAGGAAAACTATCTCGTTGTGTCAAAATAGTAGAAAAACGGTTCCTTGACATAGGTGTTAGGTTTTCTTTGCGTTTTTGCTAAACTATTCATTAGAACTACAAGAAAATTTTAGCAATTTTAATGAGATTCTGATATTACCAGATTTCAAGTGTGCAGGAGTGTTTCTGCTAAGTGTATATGGGAAGTCCCAGCCAAGATGTCGTTACGAATAGCACGTCTGTTTTTTCCCTTGCTCTTCCCTGGTAAAAAGTGTATTAGCACTCTTATGGTTGTAAAATCAAATTCCCTTTCAGTGATCCAGAACCGGATCGAGTTACGCAAAGTATGGGATACCTTGCCTGGTGTATGGGTATTGGTCGTACTGGGATGCGTGTTTCTTGTCGTTTCCAAGGTAGCAGTGGCACCCAATGATTTTTGGTGGCATTTACGAGCCGGACAGGTAATCTTTCAGCAACGAACCATCCCCACTACAGACCTTTTTAGCTTTACTCAATACGGACAACCCTGGGTTTATCAATCATGGCTAACCGAGGTTTTTTTCTACCTGCTTAATCAAGCCGGAGGGATTCCCCTCCTGCTGCTCCTCAAGGCGATCATTATAACAGCCTCTTACACGCTGTTGCTCTGTACGGCAACCGTTCCTGCCAATGGCAATTTGCGTTTCGCAGCCTTTGTCACGCTGTTCGCGGCTGTCCTTGGACACACCAATACCGACCTGCGCCCACAAGTGATCTCTTATCCGCTATTGGCCTGGACTTTATGGTGTGTCACTCGTGAGGAACGCTCTGCAGATCGCAAAGGTGCAATTTGGAGCTTACCTCCATTATTTGTGCTGTGGGCGAACAGTCACGGAGGTTTTATCTTTGGATTGGCGCTGCTTGTTTCTTCCACTGCCGGCGAATTATTGGATTGGCTGCGCAAACACTCTCCTTTTCCTAAACGAATGCTGATTGTGAGTCTACTGTGTGCCGCTGCAGTCTTTATCACTCCGACGGGGCTGGGGATAGTGAACTATGTGCTGGAATTTGCACGCCATCCCATCACCAGCCAGTTGAACGAGGAATTTATGCCGCCAACTATCCGTAGCCTGACGGGCCAACTTTTTTTCGGTTCGCTTGTACTGCTTGTAGCATTGCTGGTGATTACGCGCTACATCCCGCGTGCTGCTGAGGCTCTGCGTCTACTGGTTTTTACCGGCTTTGCACTCTCCGCCGTGCGCTGCGTGCTCTGGTTCGGATTTATAGCCGCTCCTGTTTTGGCGGCTGCTCTGACTTATTGGACCGGGGATAATGGCAAAGTGAAAGCGTCTAAACCCGGTTTGCGCCCGTTGAACCGCCTATTGGTGACCATCATGCTGCTCCTGTGTGTGGCCAGCTTGCCCTGGTTTCGGCCGTACATCCCTATACCCGGCACTTCGCCCAGATTTGTGACACCTGAAACGCCCGAAAAAGCTGTTGACTACTTGTGTGCCCTCTCTCAGGAACGCCCGCTTAGAGTATATCAGACCGAAGCCGTTGGCAGCTACCTCATCTGGGCCTGCCCCGCGATACCTGTATTCATTGATACGCGTATTGAGCTGTATCCCCCCGATCAGTGGCAGGACCATATCTCAATCGGAAATGCGCGATATAATTGGGAAGAACTTCTCGTTAAATATGGGATGAACGTATTACTATTGCAGACAGATTTGCATAAGGAGTTGGTCGCAGCGGCCACAGCCAGCCCGAACTGGCAGCGGACGTACGAGGACAAACTGTTCGTGGTATTTCAAAAACGAGATGACAAATGATTGAGTCCAAACGACTGTTGACGCAGCAGTGGTTTCGTCTGGTGATATGAATTGGATTACTGCAACTGAGGTTGGCACGACTGATTTTACGCGGTATTGGGCTGCCGCTCAACTACTGCTTCAGAGGCAAGATCCATATGTCTTATTCATATACTCATGAATGAGACTGCTTTGACGGGGTTAGCCTATTCGTGCAAGCAGAGATTTACTCTTCGAATGGTTACAAGACCTTTTAGTGCTTGTCTGTGTTATATTGCTGGAGTGATCGGTGACCTTTCTATGTGGATTAGTGTTGAGACTATTGTATCACTGGGTATCACCCTCGGAGTACCTGGTCTGTTTTGGCTTTTGGAGAATGGAGATTTCTTAGATAAGTGTCTCCACTACACTCTTGCATTGTTTGTTGCAATTGGCCTTTGTTTGGTTCTTGAGAGAAGTTGGTATAGTCAACTAGTGGATGAGTATGACTGTTTGTTAATTGTTCACCTCAGATTTTGCTTTGTCCAAAGTCAACAGAATCTGCATTTTATTCAAAATCAGAACAAACATCTACTTTCTATCAAAGGGTGCTTGAGGATATGATTCCAAATTGGTAGAGGAGGGTGGAACTACCTTCCGATTTGTCTTCTTCATTCTTGTTATTCGAGTCAGTAGAATAATACGATTCGAGCATGTCAAATATGTCGGAGGAGGAGGTTTTTTCTTTGATTACGAATTCGTTGAGATTATACTTAATCTAAAACTGAAGGAAAATTAGGATCTAAAACTCGCAATATAGGGTATTTGGAGACATATTATGGCCTATAAGCGATTAACAAGGTTTATGCCGGACGCAAAAAGAATCGGATTCATTGCCGCGACGATTTCAGTTCTCTTGATTTTCATTAGCTCTATTTGCTACTGTGCTCAACCGCAGCAGAATCCTGCAACTGAAGCCGGCCAGGCTAAGGATGCCAACTCGGTTGGTACGGCTATGCCGGTTGCTCAGGATGCTCCAATTGTCGATACGGTTTCTATGATTACTGCTGATGGGCTCCTGGACAAGAAAAAACAAATCTCCGAATCGCAGGAACTGAGTGATGAGGTCAAAGCGAAGATCAACGAGGCGTACGACAAGGCTATCGCTCAACTTAAATTGACGGCTGATTTTGAAGCTAACAAACAGCAATATAGTCAGAGAAGAAAAGATATACCAGATACACTGGCCAAAATCAAAGAAACGCTGGCCGGACTGGCAACCGTTGCTCCGCCCGAAGCGGCACCGGAGATCACATTAGCACAAGCTGAACAAGCCCTTACAGCAGCAAAAATGGCTCTTGAGGAGGCAAAGAAAAACGTTGCAACATGGGAAAATGAGCCGAAGAGACGTGCCGAACGGCGTACTAAAATCCCTGAAGAGACGAACACTGCAAAACAGAACCTTGAGCAAGTCAAAGCCAAACTTGCAGTTCCGGATGCTGAAGGTCAGAAAACCGAGTTGACACAGGCTAATCGGACACTACTACTTACTCAGCAGCGGGTGCTGGAAAGCCAGATAGCAGCAAATACTGAAGAGCTGCTTTTTTATGATGCCGCCGGTGATTTGCTGTCTGCCAGGAGGGATTTGGCTGCTCGACAATTGTCAGCAGCGGAAAAAGTGGTCGAGTTCCGGCAGCAAAAGGTCAACGCTTTGCGGCAAAAAGAAGCCGAGGCTGCTAAGAAAGAGGCCATTCGAGCGAGGGAAGAAACGAAATATGATGATCCTGCAATCAAGGCTATCGCCGAAGAGAATGCCAAACTGGCCGGGATACAGACTAAGCTGGTAGAGAGGAATCAGGCATTAACGCAATATTCTACAATTATCGACGCAAACCTCACAGCCATTAAGAGTAGTTTTGATGAGATTCGCGCCAAAGTTGAGACAGCCGGGAAAGTCACGGATGCCATGGGGATGGTCCTGTTGAATCAGCGCGAAAAACTGCCGAATATAAGTCAAAATCTGCGAAAAATTCGAAGCCGACCTGCGGAGATATCACTTGCTCAGTTCAATGAAATGGATTATGATAAGAAATGGTCGGAACTTATCGATCTGACAGATGAGATGGAAGAGGTTCTTGCTCAGATCGATCCTAACAGAAGCCAGGCAGAGCGCGAGACCATCCCAAAGCAGGCAGCCAGCTACTATGAGATCCAGAGTAATATGCTTAGGGCGATTGCCGACAATTATGGGGATTATTCTGCGAAGCTGGCAAACCTCGACGCCAAGGAGCGTGAGTACGTAAATACGGTACGGGAGTATGCGGCCTTCATCGATGAGAACATACTTTGGGTCAAGAGCAGCCTGCCGTTACGTATATCCGACCTGAGCGAAAGTGCCTATGCCTTAGGCTGGTTGCTTTCCGTTGACAACTGGCGTCAGGTGGCGACTATCCTATGGGCCGATTTCAAGAGTAATGTCCTGGTTTGTTTGGCCTCATTGCTGGTTATCGTTTCTTTGATTGTGCTCCATCCGAAAGCGCATGGAGCTATTGAGACTCTTAGCGAAAAAGTCCGCCATGTGCAAACCGACAGCTTCCTGCATACGTTTAAGGTGCTGGCGTTAACGGTTTTCCTGGCGGGTATGTGGCCTGTTGTTTTGTTTTTGTTATGGTGGCGTCTTCGAGCGGCCGGGCCGGATGATGATTTCTCACAGGCGATTGCTGCGGGTTTACTGTCGCTTGTGCCGATTGTTTTTACGCTTAGTTTCATGCGGCACTTTGCCATGCTTCATGGTTTGGCCCATGACCACTTGCGAATGCGTCAGGAGCCGCTGTCTTTTCTCCAGCGGCTGCTCGGCTGGTATCTCGTATTGGTTATTCCAATCACGTTGATTGTCCAGTTTATGCAGGCCCAGCAGAAAGATGAGCTGTGGTATAACTCAGCGGGCCGGCTTTTCTTCATGGCGAACCTGATTTTGTTAGCGCTGCTGCAACTGCTGCTGCTGCGTCCAACCGGGCCGTTAATTGGATCATATCTCAAGCAAAAGCAGGGCGGTTGGCTTGAACTATTGCGCTACATCTGGTATCCGCTTAGTTTTGTCCTGCCGGTGATATTTGCTCTTCTGGCAGCAATGGGCTATTTCTATGCCGCCCGGAATCTTTTTGAGAAACTCGTTATCACAATTGTCCTGATTTTGCTGACGCTCCTGGTCAGAGCTTTGTTTGTTCGATGGCTGATGGTTGCTCAGCGAAGACTTGCTCTGCTTGAGCGCCAAAAACGCGAGGCGGCAGAGCAGGAAACTAAGGAGCAGGGAGAGCCTGCTTCCTCCGCAGAGACCCAGCATGAAAAAACCAAAGACGACGAAACGACAATCTTTCAGATATCGAGGCAAACACGACGGCTCATTGATGCACTGACTCTGCTTGTTCCATTGGGCGGAATCTGGTATGTCTGGAACGATGTCCTGCCTGCCCTGGGCGCCCTGGCAAAAATTGAACTTTGGGGAATGGGCACCGATGATATCGTAACTCTTGGATCTCTGGCGATTGCTCTTGTCATAGTTGTGTTGACGGTGATTGTGACCCGAAATGTCCCCGGTTTGCTGGAAATCGTCATTTTGAGGCGGCTTCCGCTCGACCGCGGCGTCCGTTTCGCCATCATTACGCTTTTCCGTTATACGCTGGCCATTGTTGGCACGATACTGGCCTTCAGTGAGATAAGGATTGGCTGGTCGAAGGTCCAGTGGCTTATTGCCGCAATGACCGTTGGATTGGGCTTCGGATTGCAGGAGATATTTGCCAACTTTGTCAGTGGCCTGATCATCCTCTTCGAACAACCCATACGTGTGGACGACGTGGTGACAATCGGAGATGTGACGGGTCAAGTGTCAAAGATTAGGATCCGGGCAACCACTATTCGCAGGTGGGACCAGCGCGAGCTTATCGTGCCCAATAAGGAGTTCATCACGGGACGCCTCATTAACTGGACTTTGTCGGACAACGTTCTGCGCAAGGAGTTCTCCGTCGGTATAGCCTATGGCTCCGATATTGCCAAAGCCGAGAAAATTCTCTATGAAGTGGCAGCAGCTAATCCAATGGTCATGGAAGATCCAAAACCCATGGTTATTTTCAGAGGATTCGGTGACAACAGCCTGAACTTCGATCTGCGATTGTATATCTCCGGGATGGATAAATGGATTCCTGTCTGGCATCAGGTCAATTGTGCTATCGACACCGAGTTCCGAAAAGCCGGAATCGAAATCGCATTTCCACAGCGCGATCTTCATATTCGCTCTATCGATACGAGCATACCGATTAATACAAATAAACCGGAAAATTAGAACGGTTTTTTCTCAATAATTCAGGATTGGACAATATATTAGTTACTCTGGAAAGGATATGAAAATGAAGCACAGTGAGCTGAAGAAATTGAAGTATAGAGTGGTATCTGCTGAGAGAATTCTTTTCTTACTTGCTATCGTTTTGATAGCCGGTTGTAGCTTGACCTCGACCGTAGAGAGTGCCAAGGGGCAAGACGCTAATACTAACAAGCTGGTGATTCACGTCGACAAGGGCAAGGAAACAATCAGCAGGGACATTTACGGCCACTTTTCCGAGCACCTCGGCAGATGTATCTACGAGGGTTTCTGGGTCGGCGGGGATTCTCCGATTCCGAATACTCGCGGCATACGCAACGATGTGGTCGAGGCGCTTAAAAAAATTCAGATACCGGTGTTGCGCTGGCCGGGCGGCTGCTTCGCCGATGAGTATCACTGGAAAGAAGGAATCGGCCCGCGCGAAAGCCGCCCCGCAATGATTAATACTCACTGGGGCAGGGTCAAAGAGACAAACGCTTTCGGCACCCATGAATTTCTGGACCTATGTGAACAGCTCGGGTGCGAGGCGTATATCGCTGGTAACGTTGGGTCAGGCACAGTCGAAGAGATGCAGGACTGGGTCGAATATATGACGTCCGACGCTGACAGCGAAATGTCCAATCTTCGCCGGGCCAACGGTCGTGACAAGCCCTGGCGGGTGAAGTTCTTCGGTGTGGGCAACGAGAACTGGGGCTGTGGCGGCAACATGACCGCCGAATATTATGCCGACCTTTACAATCGCTTCCAGACCTACGTACGCAGCTACTCCGGCAACCGAATTGTCAAAGTCGCCTGTGGGCCGGGCAGCGTGAATTTCCACTGGATGACTGTCGTAATGGAACGTTGTAATCGAAGAATGGGAGCGATTAGTCTGCATCATTATGTCCGGGGATCGGGCAACTGGACGGTTAAGGGAAGCGCAACGAAGTTCGATGAGAAGGAGTGGTTTGAGCTGATGAAAAATACGCTTACCATTTATCCGCTACTTGAAGATAATATCGAGATCATGGACAAGATCGATCCCCGGGTGCGAGTCGATTTGTACGTAGATGAGTGGGGCACGTGGTGGGATGTCGAGCCCGGCACAAATCCGGGTTTTCTTTACCAGCAGAACACGCTTCGCGATGCGGTTTCGTGCGGTATATTCCTCAATGCTTTCAATAAGTACTGCAGGCGTGTCAAGATGGCAAATATTGCTCAGACCAACAATGTTTTGCAGGCGATGATTCTCACAAAGGGCGAAGAGATGATTCTTACGCCGACCTATCACGTTTTCGAAATGTACAAGGTCCATCACGATGCGACGATGCTGCCGCTGGATATTGATTGCGGCGATTATCAGTTTGGGGACGAGAAAGTTCCGGCAATTGACGTTTCGGCGTCAAAAGACAAATCGGGCAGGATTCATGTGACTCTCTGCAATCTGGATCCCGCGAATCCGGCTGACGTTACCTGCAAGCTTCCGGGAATCGCGCCAACAAAGATTACCGGTCGTGTGCTCACTGCCGATGATATGACAGCACACAATACTTTTGAAATGCCTGAGACCGTGAAACCAGGTCCTTTTAATGAATTCTCGTTGGATGATGACACGCTAAATGTGAAGCTGCCGGCAAAATCCGTTCTTGTGCTGGCAATCGAATGACACTTTCATTTGATTTTTGTGCGGATATATTTGTTTGGAAGGAGTTCCATCGAATGAAACGTTTTTTGAAAATAGCTTCAGTGTTATGGCTTTTGATGTCTGTTTTTCTTATAACCGGCTCATTAATGGCAAACGATAATGATGCTGCCACGATAGCCAAAGAGATTTTTAATACCACCGGCGTGAACGGCGGCATCATTGTCCACCTTGGCTGTGGTGACGGGGCATTGACGGCGGCTCTGCATGCTAATGATGGCTATACGGTTCATGGACTCGAAGCGGATCCGGCCAAAGTTGCCGAAGCAAGAAGATACATCCATGAGCAGGGCATCTATGGCCCTGTTTCTGTCGAACATTTTTCGGATACTGTACTGCCTTACACCGATAATCTTATTAATCTGATTGTTGCACAGGATGTGGGTAAAGTTTTTGTAGAAGAGATAAGGCGGGTACTGGCTCCCGGAGGAATGGTCTGTTATGAACGCGACGGCAAATGGGAAAAGACAACTAAAGCCTGGCCGGGCAATATTGATCAGTGGACTCATTTCCTTCACGATGCAAGTAATAACGCTGTTGCTGATGATTCTGTTGTCGGGCAGCCCCGCAGCCTGCAGTGGGTTGCGCCGCCGCTTTGGCTTCGAAGCCATGAAACCCCATCGGGGATTCAGTCACCGGTACTGGCAGACGGACGAATATTTTACTTTTTCGATGAGGGCTTGATCGGTATCACGGATGAACGGCTGCCCGATCGTTGGTCGCTGATTTGCCGGGATGCTTTTAATAGCAAAATGCTTTGGAAACGGCCGCTCGAATCGTGGGGATGGCGTCAGTGGAATCCCGAGCAATACATCGGCAAAGACTGGACTACATTACGCGGCAGAAGAACCGATGTGCCGAACGATAATCAGCGACGAATCGTAACCGATGGTGACCGGCTTTTTACCACCCTTGCTTATATGGCTCCAATGTCGATCCTGGATGCTGTTACTGGCAAAACCATTGCTACGATTAAAGAGACTCAGGGAACGAGGGAAATTTTGGTTAGTGATGGTATAGTAATTGCCTATACCCGACAGGCACGGACGGACGTTGAGCGCCGCAGGGGAGTAAGAAATGTTGCCGGTGGGGCGTTGGTTGCTGTTGATGCTCGGACGTCAAAAGTGCTTTGGCAAAAGGAATCCGGGCAGATTCGTCCCCTGGCATTGGCGATTGATAACGGTCGAATTATCTATATCAGTGGTAAAGATCTCGTTGCACTCGATTTGAAAAGTGGTGACGAACTATGGAGGACTCAGCCGAAACAAACCACGCCGAGAACGGTGCTTACCGTAGATGATACTGTTGTTATGCAAAGAGGAAAATTCATTGCCGCTCATGATGCGACCGATGGTAAGCTGCTTTGGGAGAAAACCGTTCCACCGATTAGCGGGGGTGAAGGAGACGACCTTTTTGTTATAGATGGATTAGTCTGGCGCGGGATAGTAAGTGTGGATGATAGCGGCAAACCGGTACGCAAGAGCCCGAATGCACTGGTCATCGGCTGGGACCTTCGCTCGGGCGAAGAGAAGAAGAGGATACTCGTCAACAATCTGCGAAGTCCGGAACATCATCATCGCTGCTACCGTAACAAAGCGACCAGGCGATACCTGATCAGTTCCTACGAAGGTGCTGAGTTCCTCGATTTTAAGGGTGACAACCACGGCATGAATAACTGGCTTCGCGGTGCATGCAAGTACGGGATGACCCCTTCCTACGGTATGTTATATGTTCCGCCGGATCAATGTTTCTGTCAGCCGGGGGCTAAGTTCCTGGGGTACGCTGCTTTGAAGGCCGAATCGACTAATGAATCCAAACCAGTCCCGGACGGCCGGCGTCTGGAAAAAGGTCCCGCTTATGGAACAATCGAAAGTCGAAAATCGTCAATCGAAAATCCCGATGACTGGCCGACGTTTCGCCATGATGCTGCTCGCAGTGGTACAACCCGAACTCGCGTGCCTTCTAATATAGAAGTTGATTGGAAGATTAAGCTCAAGGGCAAGCTGACGGCTCCGGTCGCTGCCGATGGTAAAGTGTTTGTTGCCAAACCGGATGCTCATACAATTTATGCGCTGGAGATGACGACCGGCAGAGAATTGTGGCATTTTATCGCAGGCGGCCGCGTCGATTCGCCTCCGACCATTTACGAAGGATTAGTTCTGTTCGGATCGGTGGACGGCCGCGTCTATTGTCTACGAGCATCCGATGGCCAACTCGTTTGGCGTTTCCTCGCGGCACCGACCGATCAGCGTATTGGCTCGTTCGATCAGATTGAGTCGACGTGGCCCGTTCATGGCAGTGTGCTGCTCCACGAAGGTGTGGTGTACTTCACCGCCGGACGTTCGACGTACCTCGACGGTGGAATCAGCGTCTGGGGCCTCAATCCCGTCACCGGCAAAATCATACATAAAGGCCTGCTCGAAGGACCTCATCGTAGCGTGGACGGCCAGCGTGATTTAGCATTCTTTATTCTTGGCGCTAATTCGGATGTCCTCGTTAGCGAGGGCGGATTTCTCTACATGCGGCAGAAGAAAATGACGCCGGAGCTGAAGGAAATTAAAGTGGATGTCCTTTCGAGCAAAGGAGCTCAGGATGTGGGTTTGCATGTTTTTTCGACGTCCGGCCTGCTGGACGATTCCTGGTACAACCGTACATTCTGGATGTACTCAAAACGATGGCCAGGTTTTCAATTGGCAAATCAGGCACCCAAGACCGGCCAGCTTCTCGTAGTCGATGACGATAAAACTTATGCCGTCAGGACATTCTATCGCCGAAACGTGCACAGCCCGATGTTCTTTCCGGGTAAGGAAGGTTACCTTCTGTTTGCCGACCTTAATACAAACGAGCCGCAGATCGTTGGCGAACCGGGCTCTCGAAAACCTTTGGCCTGGCTGCCACAGTCGCATATTCCACGAGAGGGCAATCCCGGGCTGGACAATGTCAGCCGTGGATTTGGTGCAGACAAAGGCATCGGCTACACACGAGCCGAACCGCCGGTCTGGACGCAATGGCTACCGGTTCGAATCCGTGCCATGGTTAAAGCAGGCGATACTTTATTTGTTACCGGCCCTCCGGATGTTCTTGATCCAAAGGATCCTTATGCTGCCTTTCAAGCTCGTAAAGGAGCACGGCTTGTCGCTGTCTCTGCCGACGATGGTAAGAAGCTCTCTGAGATAACGCTTGAGTATCCTCCCGTGTTCGATGGTATGATTGCTGCTGGTGGTCGTCTGTTTGCCTCGCTGCTGGACGGTAGTATTGTCAGCTTAGCAGCAAAGTAATTGCAACAATCAGAGCCTATGCCGTTTCGAACAGCACAGGCCCCGAAATGTTTTAAACCAACCGAATCTTAATGGTTCAAATCTATATTTCAAACAATCACTATCGGAATAGATACGTTTATTCGCTTGATACTGTGAGCCGTATATTGTCCAGGCCAATCCATGTATCGCCGGTACTTGAATTGGAAAATTCAATACCGACTTTTTTACCGACCGATTCCGGAACATCAGCCGCTGATAGAGACAGTGTATACTCCTGCATATCATCTGTAAGAGTCACTTCACCGGTCGCAGCAGGAATTCGAGTGCCGTTGTCATCGTAATAAAGAATCATTTGCAGAGTCGTGGCGGCCCATGTTATTCTGGCATCCACTTTCAGCTCCAAAACGTCGCCGTCGCTGATCGTATAGTCGGTCAACTGCCAGACCGAAGGATCGCCGCTCATTAAAAAGGCGGTCCATTCTCCATCTGTGGGTGCATATCCGGTTTCCACTCCTGAGTCGGCAACAATATCATCGCTGCTCCAGCCGGGAATATCGACGGCTGGTGTATCAGCTACGCCTTCGCCGTTCCAGCCCTTGATTTTCTCGGTGCCGGGCAGTTCGAAGCTGAAGTTATCTACGGCAATCTCTTCGGGCTCGACCGAACGTGGAAGATACAGCCGAATATCATCGAAATAGATTGTACCGGAACCGCCGTCCTGTTGTGGATTGTCTTCGTCACCGATACCTATGCCGAAGGAATTAACGCCTGTAAGGTCGATTCCCTGTTCCGCGAACTTCTCCAGTGGAATGACCCATTCGGTCCAGTCGTTTATCAATGTTACATTCGAATCATCATGATAGACTTTTGCGCTGCCGTCGAGAGTTACATACATCGATTCCGGTTCGTTGCTCAACATTCCAATGTCTTGATCTGTCCACTGCGTAATATCTACATTGGTGTCGGGAAAGCTGACGTTGGAGAATACGGCCGTGGTGGTCATATCGGCATCATGGCTGGTCACGGCCAGGCCTATGTATATGGGCTCCTGCATTGGAACCTGCTTCAGGCTGAATTGTGTCCACTCGATACCGTCCGGCGAACGGTATGCCCTTATAAGACCGCCGGAAGAACGCTGTAATTTCAGCCAGTAAGGCGGCAGGGCGTTCGGATCCATATCTGCATCTTCTCTTACTGTCGCATCGTTAAGGGCGCTGCGATTCTGGAACCGCAGTCCCTTTTCAGGATTAAGTGTACACAGCAGAGCTGTATTAGTCGATCCGGGATCAAGTGAGTCGCGAATCATTATGCCGGCTTTTGTTTCATTATTAGAATTAACGGGATCTATACTTTCGACCTTGGCTATAATCGTAATGGCACCAGAGCCGGTGACTTCCTTAAAGGCGAAGTGGAACTCGTCGGCAGTGTTCCAGATATCTGCACCGGAACCTGTCATTGTATAGGTACCGGCCGGTTCTTCCACGAAGCTGCCGGTATAGGGTGGATTACCCTTGAACCATAGCGATAATTCTTTGACTCCTTCTCTGGTCCAGTCCTGAGGCTCGCTGAAGGGAACAGTGGCCTCGGAATGTGTTGCAGGAGCGGCGTTCTTATAAACATACGGAAGCGATTGTTCGCCACCGTGTACTTCAACCGTCTCCAGGAAATGCTCTCCGGCGTCAAAATCCGGATCGTCATAACCGATCAGAGCGCCATTTTCATCGATGCCGTATCCGTCAGTCCATGAGCTGAAAATATCGTCGGGAGCATAGTCTGTATAGCCTTCGAAATCATCCACGATAAAATGGTCGATTATCGTAAAACTCCAGAGGTTGCCTTTCCAGGGACTGTTCGGGTCCAGGTCATTTATTTCATCTACTCTCCAGTAGTAGGTTTCTCCGAAATCCAACAAACCGTTTGGATCGTAACCGCTCATTGTCAGGTTTTCGTCAACCAGCACATCCAGCGGATTGGTTGGATCGGCCGTATTGACATCTTCAGCATTTTTTCCGAAGTACAGGTTATGCGTGACGGCGTAGTCTCCCGCTTTCCAGGTTAGAAACGCTTCCTGGGCCACGTCAACAGCTCCGTTATTCGGCTTGGGTAACCGAGCTTGTGCCTGCGGTCCGACCAAACCCAGCGCATAGTTAATCGACGCTTCAAACAATGCGTAGGCGTTCTCATTCCATAGATGGTACGATCGGGCATCAAAGCCCAGACAAACACGGATATCGGCCGCTACCTGAGGACTGCCATCTGCAGGTGCCTGGGCCAGTTTGGCTCCCTTTTCGTAAACAAAGATAATATCGTATGTCTGGCCGTCACTCAGCTTTGCTCTGGCAATAACGGTAGCTTCTGGACCTGCGATACCCATGCCAAAGCGAGCTGTGCCCCAGTCAGGGCCGCTAATGTCAGTTAGAACCGGCACTGTCCCGCTGAGACCTGCGGCTAAAAAATGTCCGGGTTCGACGATCTCTATGTCTGTAGTGGCCACTTCAATGCCTGAGCCACTGCCTTCTGTCAAACCCATTTCGTCCCAGGCCCAGGGCTCGGCAACGACCATCAGAGTTTCTACTTCTGTGATTTCCTCTCTGATACCGCCGGAGCCTACGGTTTCGGAAATAAACACCGCATCCGCGGCTGCAGCGGCGGCCTCAGTGGTTGCTTCATCTTCATCGTCATCCAGATACGTTACCGTGTGTCCAAGGCTTTCCAGGAAGGCTTTGAGGGCATCGTCTCCTACCATGCTCTGGTCATCGCCGACGGGGGCGTCGTAATTCATCGACGAGATGAACAAAATATTGGCCCCCATGGTTGAAGTAGCAGAAAGACCAAGTGCTACCACCAGACAGATTAAGATTCCTGGGAATTGTTTGTTAAACATAATTTTTCCTCCAAATAAAAATTGCGGTTTGTAAAGTAAATCATTCCGGAAAGAATAACACAGCAGACACTTTACAAATGAATCTGCTGCGATTTTACGCTGCCTCCTTCATTCAAAAGCCCGAGTTGTTTTGAAAATTCAGCCGGCGTGACAAAAAACCGCTCAAAAAGCCGAAAATCCACGAACCTCAACCACTTATTTTGTACCAAATTACCCGTCTGGACGTCAAGCAAAATCTGTGCAATATTTCGTCGTATATAAAACTTTAGAAATGGGCATGAAAAGTTGAATTTTCCGGAATTATTGATATTATGCCGTATACTTGAGTGACCTGTGTGAATATTTGGATGCTGTGAGGTAAAGATGTCGGCTGATGTTCGAGGCGTTTTTCTGATTGTTGTATCGGTTTTTGTTTTGGCTTTGGTTTTGTCGGATAAACCTGCTGTATGCGAATCTATAATCCCAACGGAAGAAACAACAGTTCTTAGAGCGGCTGTAAAAGACCTGATAAGCACCTTTGGTGACGAATATACAAATGGCAGCGAATATCTGGCGAAACTTCACAATATCGAACAGCACGGCAATCAGGCCGAGTTCGAATCATTAAAGCGTCAAGCGCTTATTGCCAATCCGCTGGTCAGCGGCCGGCCGATTCTCTTTGTGGAGCGGCAGCAGTACAAGAGCGACCATCACAACACCGCTACAATCTTCAAGACCGGGGAAATCAACACGAATAGCTTTCGAGGCGGCGGGGCGATGAAAATTATCGATTTTGCTAAAGGTGGTAAAGTCTCAATATTAATCGAAACATCAGTTGGTCTTATTCGCGATCCGGAAGTCCATTTTAATGGTCAAAAAATAGTCTTTTCCATGAGAAAGAATATCGAGGATGATTACCACATATATGAGATTAATGCTGACGGCACAAACTTGAAACAGTTAACCTCCGCGCCCGGTGTGGCCGATTTCGATCCGTTGTATCTGCCGGATAACGGCATCGTTTTCTCCTCGACTCGTGAGCCGAAGTATTGCATGTGCAACCGTCACATTATGGGTAACCTTTTTCGAATGGATGCCGATGGGGCCAACATCCATCAAATCGGCAAGAGCACGCTGCACGAAGGACATGCCGCTCTCATGCCGGACGGGCGAATACTCTACGATCGCTGGGAATATGTGGATCGCAACTTTGGCGATGCCCAGGGACTCTGGACGGTGAATCCCGACGGCACGAACCAGTCGGTTTATTGGGGCAACAATACATGGTCTCCCGGCGGTGTAATCGATGCTCGCCCAATCCCGGGTACAGAGCAGGTAATATGCATTTTTGGCTCGTGCCATGATCGCCCGTGGGGTGCTCTTGCTATCATAGATAGGCGTTTGGGCGTTGACGGCAGAAAACCGGTCGTTCGCACATGGACAACGGATGCTGTAAAACTTGTTGCCGAAGCAGGCCCCATGCCCGATGTATATGGTTTTGATAAATTCACGGAGGTGAATCCCAAGTATGAAGACCCTTATCCGTTGAGCGATAAATATTTCCTCTGTTCCCGGATGACCGGCAGGGCAGAGCAGATGGGAATTTACCTGCTCGATATCTTCGGTAACGAAGTTTTGCTGTATGTAGAAGGGCCCGGTTGTTTTGATCCTATGCCGGTAGGTCCACGGCCAAGGCCGATGTGTGTCCCGTCACGCCGTGACTTCAAGAACAAAGGTGGATATTTGTACATCCTTAATGTTTATGAGGGGACACATATGGAGAGCGTGCAGCCGGGAGTGGTGAAGTATTTACGTGTGGTCGAGTCACCCGAAAAACGCTTCTGGACATATACGCAGTGGGGCGGGCAGGGCGTGCATTGTCCGGCATTAAACTGGCATAGCTTCGAGAACAAGCGTGTTCTCGGAACTGTGCCGGTTGCCGAGGACGGCTCTGCTTATTTCGAGGTGCCTTCTGATAAGTTCATATTTTTCCAGCTTCTCGATGCGAATAAAATGATGGTGCAGTCAATGCGAAGCGGGGCGGTTATCCAGTCCGGCGAGTTGACTGGCTGTGTAGGATGCCATGAGAATCGACGCCAGACGCCGAAGCAGTATAGCGAAAAGATACCAATGGCTCTGAAGCGGCCGCCGAGCAAACTTAATGGCTGGAAGGGACAGCCGCGATTGTTCAGCTACATGAGCGAGGTACAGCCTGTTTTCGATAAGCATTGCATTAACTGTCATGATTTCGGCAATGAGGCCGAGAGTAAGCTCATCCTTGCGGGAGACCGAACTATTACATTTAATGCTTCCTATAACGAATTATGGCGGAAGAAATATATCAAGGCCATTGGCGCTGGCCCGTCTGATATCCAGCAGCCTTATTCATGGGGTTCTCATGCCAGCAGGCTTGTCGAAGTTATCCGGGAAGGGCATTATGATGTAAACCTGAGCAGCGACGAATTCGAGCGAATCGTAACCTGGATAGACCTTAACGGGCCGTATTATCCTCGCTATGACTGTGCTTATCCGGATAATCTTACAGGCCGATGCCCGCTCGATAATAAACAGCTAAAACGTCTTACTGAGTTAACATCTGTGCCTTTCGCAAAATTGGCCGCTCACAATATGAATAAGGGGCCGCAAATAAGCTTCGACCGCCCACATCTGAGCCCCTGTCTTGCCAAATACAAAGACAAAAACCATCCCTGGTATGTCGAAGCATTGGCAATAATCGAATCCGGCAAACAAATGTTACAGCAGCGTCCGCGAGCTGACATGCAGGGCTTTGAGGCGTGCACTATCGATCAACAGCGTCAAAGAACTTATACAATGCGCCAGCAGGCCGAAGCACGCAATCGCAGGGCAATCCATAATGGTCAAAAACGTTACGATTATGAATGACGATAGCTGGCGGTAGCCTTTCATGAGATTACCTGGTTATTTACCACTATGGATTCACTGTCCCGATGCCGTATTCGTCCAATCGTCCGGATACACATTGATTGTAACGGTATCAGAACTGGTATACTCGCCATCGTTGGCCTCCAACTATAAGACATAGGAACCCTCAGCAGACACAATCACCATGGTCTTTAGGGCTGTAGGATCGGCAATCACAGCAATCACGACAAGTAACTCGATTAAGGTAAAGGCCTTCTTCATGCTTCCCATCCTCGTAGGGGCAAGTCGTTCAAGACAGAGGGATTCCTGACCTCCGGAATCCCTCTGTCTCAAAACATCATTGAGAGTTACCTCTCAACTTTGAAGAGCATTTTGATCTTCAGTCCTAGGAGCGAAGAAATCCACAATCTCTATCCTATGCTCGGCGATTAATCCCAAGGATCGTCATGCACAAAGATCGCCACGTCATCGGAACTACTATACTCACCATCGTCGGCCGTCAACCGTAAGACGTAGGTGCCCAACGCAGACACGGTTACCGTGGTGTCCGCGGCCGTCGGATCGTCAATCACGATACCCGGAATGCTGGGATCCTCGTCACTGGGCTGCTCAAGCACCGTCCACATCAAGGCGAGCTCCGGATTAACGAAACCATCGTCCGTGACCACGGGATTTAGGGGACCACTACGCGTACCATCTTGCAGGAACGTATTGATATCCGCACCGGCATTGACAGACGGAGGTGCATTGTCCGCCGTAAAGATGAAGATGGGCCCCAAAACCGGATCATTAGCACTGCCGATGTAACTATCAACGGCCCAGTAGTACTTCGTTTTTGTCTGCGTTTGCACGACAGCGGAAGACATGGTCTGCTGGCTAACAACCAATATGGAAGCGGGATCGGTGAAGTCCAACAGGGCATCAAGATTGTCAGAAATGTAGACATCATACAGTATGGTCTGGCCGGGCTCACACGGATCAAGATGCGGCGTCCAGCTTAGTTCCACAGCACCGGGCGGTACGATCGAACGGTTGGCCGGACTGGGATTGAAGGGGTGAGTCGCCGACAAGGTAGTCTGGCCTGGATTCTCTTCGTTGTACTCCAATTTCAGAGCGGCGCCCTCCACTCCGCCATAAGCGTAAATCCAGCCGCTATCAATGTACCCCTGGATCCGTTCCGTGTCATTGCCATTCATGATCATCACACCGCCATTGACACTCATCGTACCGATGATGTTGGGATCCTGGCCAAGCTTCTCTCTCATGTTCATGTCGTCGCCTTGAAGCACGCCGCCATTGAGGTTGACGTGACCAACGGATCCGGGATCTCTGGCGATCTTGAAAGTTCCGCCATCGACCGTAATGGTTCCATCGTGGATATTGAGGGTTCCCTGTCCTCTCCAGCCGCAGTTGAAACCGCCGCGAACAAATAGTTCTCCACCTCTCATGGTCAGCGTACCTCCCGTACCTGAGTCGGCGAGATGAATTCCGTCAACCTCGAAAGTTTCACCCGGATAGATAGTTGGACCCGGATCGATAAAGATTCTGGCGTATCCGTCTACGTTGACTCTGGGAATTTCACCGCCCCAGTTCTCGGCATTACCCCAGTGGCCGTCACCCGAGGCATCGCTCCACGTCACATCAGCAGAAGCATTGCCTGCCAATACCAGCACTAAAACAAAAGAAACTAAATAGCTCAATTTTCTAAACATGATACTTCTCCTTCCTAACAATAAACGTAGTAGTTCAAAGGTATTCTCACAGCATTGGGCAACACGCCATAGATCAAATACCCACCTCTTAACCAGGATTATCTATATGTAACTTGACTGCTCCATTAAACTTTAAGTCTCATAATACCATAGTTTCATCTCAGTTTCAAGATAATTCCTGAATGATTTCAGCAGGCTAAGTATGCTGTGCCGCTGACTATATGAAGAAGAGTGCTGTCTCACGGGGATTTTTAACAATTCACTTCAAATATAACTTACCCTATAGTATAATATATGAAGCCATAGGATAGTTGATGGTCCGTCCATAGTTCGTTGCTTATAATCAGTGGTCAATCGTAAATCTGGAGAATATCATCTGTGAAAAGGTGTGATGAATATGGTTCACTTGAGCAGTAAATGGCCCTTTCTGATAGTTATTCTATGTTTGATGTTTTCGGGTTTGGGATTTGGAGCGGAGGCTCCCGATCCAGGAGCGATTTTGGTCATCAATGAGTTCATGGCAGTGAATTCCAATCTAACGGATGTGCGACCCACTCCGGCTGTTAATATCTACACTCAGGTGGACGGGGAGCGGGAATACGCCGATTGGATTGAGCTCAAGAATCGGACGACTCACACCATTGCCCTGGGAGGCTGGAGCCTGACGGACAATCCAGACAATCTCGTCAAATGGTCCTTTCCAGCCGGGATTTCGATTGCTGCAGGGGATTATTTGATTGTCTATGCCTCCAACAAAGATGCTGAAAAATACGGATATCCCTTTGTGGATGGCCTTGGTTATCTGCACACCAATTTTGAGCTTTCCATCAATGGCGAGTATTTGGCGTTGGTTCGGCCGGATGGACACACCATCGAGCATGCGTATGATACCTATCCCAGGCAACGGGGACTGGTCTCTTATGGTATTACAGCAAATTCCAGTCAACAGACAGGCTACCTAATCGGTGTCACCCCGGGGATGGTTAACACGGATATCCATGAGGGCTTAGTCGATGAGGTTCATTTCAGCATGCCCCATGGCTTCTATGACCAGGCATTCTTGCTGGTCTTGAGTTGTCTGACTCCAGATGCTGAAATCCGTTACACTACGGATAGTTCATTGCCGACAAAGACGCATGGGGCGGTCTATACCAATCCAATCCCCATCAGCGCAACCACCTGCTTGCGGGCCGTCGCCTTTAAGTCGGGACATCTAAGCTCGATGGTCCGGACCCAGACCTACCTCTTCTTGGATAATGTACCGGGACAGGCCACGAATCCCTCCAATGGTAATCAGGTGACTCCTGATGGCTATCCGAGCCAATGGGGCAGCGGTAACAGGAGCACCTCGGGTGATTATCAGGTTGATCCGGACATTGCAAATCCTGCGGGCAGGTTTGGGGACCTCTACGCGGCGACCTTTAAGGATGATCTGCTCGCCATTCCCTCAATTTCTGTAGTCGCTCCCGTTGAGGATCTTTTTGGCGCTGACGGGATTTATGTTAATCAATCTCAGGACGGTACAGAGCGTTTTGGCTCTGCTGAATTGCTGGATCCCAACGGCTCCGAGGTTTTCAATATAAACTGCGGCATACGTATGCAGGGGGGGGCCGGCGAGGTTGAGGGGGGGACCACTCTGAACCGGTGGAAATGCAAAAAGCTGTCCATGCGCCTGATGTTTCGTGGTATCTATGGTGGGCAATTAAAGCACGCGTTATTTGGTTCGGCCGGCGCCGAGGCGTTTGATACAATTGTGCTGGATTCACGTCCACAGAACAGTTGGGTCCATTCGGACAGTCTACAACGCACCCGGGGTGACTATGTTCGCGATCAGGTGTCCTCCAATACGCAGCTGGCCCTGGGCAGTTATGCCTGTCATGGTAGGCCGTTGCATCTGTACATCAATGGCTTGTATTGGGGCCTTTACTGGATGCATGAACGACCGGATGCCTCTTTTGCCGCATCATACCTTGGAGGCAACAAAAACGATTACGATGTGATCAAGCACGTTTGGAACAATCCCATTGATGGAGAAAATCATGACTACCTGGCCATGTTCGCTCTGAAGCCCACCGGCCGGGACCATGCGACCGCCTTTGAACAACTCCGGCAAAAGCTCGATGTCCCGGATTTCATGGACTACATGATCACCAACTACTACCTGGGCAACGGCGACTGGGACCATAAGAACTGGTATGCCACACACAATCGCTTTGATCCGGAAGGTCGTTGGCGCTGGCACATGTGGGACGGCGAACATGTCATGGCCGAAGGTGAACGAAGCTGGTTTGGCCGACATGACAACACGGGCTATCGTATCACCAACCGGGCTCCAACCGGTTTGCACTGGGACTGGATACGCAATAATGAGTATCGCATGCTGTTTGCCGACCGCGTCCACCAGTACTTTTACCACAATGGTCCGCTGACTCCGGACAATTTCCTGGCCTTATTCAATCACCTGACCAATCAGATTGACCGGGCGATTGTGTGCGAGTCAGCCCGTTGGGGTGATTATCGCCGGCCAGGAGTTCCTTATACTCGCGACAATGAATGGCTGACCGAATGCGATCGACTGCGCAACGAGTATATTCCCTATCGGCGTGATATTGTCATGGATCAGTTTACCGGCGCCGCAACCCAATATCCCAAGAATCCTGCCTGGTACCCGTCCATTGATCCACCCGAGTTCTATGTGGATGGGGTGCCGCAGTATGGCGGCTATGTCTCAGCAGCAGCTCAACTAACCATGAGCAGCAGTGCCAACACGACTATTTGGTACACGGTTGATGGCTCAGACCCGCGTTTGCCCGGTGGTCTGATCAATACCCCTGCCGCAAGCTCATACACCGGTGATATATCTCTTGCCCGGTCTATGCGCATCAAGGCCCGGGCCAAAACCGGAATTGAGTGGAGTGCTCTCAGTGACGCCATCTTTGGCGTGACGCTTGTTGCTGAAAACCTGCGTGTAACCGAGCTGATGTACCACCCGCAAACCGCGGACACAGAATTTATTGAGCTTCAAAATACAGGGGTGGAAGCCATTGAGCTGACCATGGTAAGGTTTACCGATGGTGTCGATTTTACCTTTCCCAGTGTAGCACTGGCTCCCGGAGAAGTCCTGGTTGTAGTTGAAAATGAGGCGGCATTTGCTGCCAGATACCCCGGCTTCAGTGGTACAATTGCAGGCCAGTACAGTGGACGCCTCAGTAACGGCGGTGAAACCATTGAGCTGAGGGATGCAACTGATGCGGTCATTCAAACATTTGCCTATCAAGACAACTGGTATCCATCAGCCGATGGCGACGGTTATTCGTTGACCATCGTGGATCCGCTTGCAGATCCAGGTCAGTGGAATCAACCGAACGGCTGGCTGCCGAGCTCTTCTCAAGGTGGATCTCCAGGAGAAGGTGATGTAATCTAAGGATAGCTACAAACGTCAGTCCGTTAAATTGTATGATTGATTCCTACATTGTGTTCTTGTCGTGTTAAAAGATGGTTAATGTCCATCTTCACGTCAAACTATCCTTGCTGCCGAATGCAACGGCCTTTCTGGTCATAAGCCATAAAATACGATAGACAGGAATAGAGTGCCGTCTCACGGAGATATTTTTAAAAATATGCCCGCTTTTTTGTGTTATGGTTCGTATAATACTTAACGAATGGATGATATAGAACAGGATAAGCAATAAAAGATGATCGATGAATTGGGGAATTAGAGAATTAGAGAATAAGTTGTGGATTCCCGCCTCCGTGGGAATGACAAACAACAGACATCAGTGTTAATTGGTGTAAATCTGTGTCTAACAGGAAGCAATTTGAAAAAACAAAGCCAATTTGCTGTAGTGTAAAATTGACACAAAGTTATATATGTAAGGAGGTTATGAAGAATTTCATGCCTTGAGCCGACTAAAAAACAAAGCCAATCAAAGCCAAATTAAGTGATAAGGCAAAAGTGATAAGGCATAAGTAAAAAGGGATTAGGAATTCTTATGCTCTTATGCTCATACGCCTTATGCTCTTATGTTCATTTGAAAAAACAAAGCCAATTTGAAGATGGTTAAAATATGTGCTAAGTCAGTATTAACAATGGTTTACGTAGATTTATGGCAGTTTCATGCAGCGAAAAACAAAGCCAAACAAAGCCAAATTTCTGAGCCGGGAGTTGCAATGGGTAAGCTGTTATTTCCTTGAATTCAGGGCGTAAAAATGTATAATAATGATAGTTTTCCAGTTTTTTTCATGGAAATTGAAGTAGTGAAAGGGTGCTCAATTCATTATGGTTAAGGAAAACATTCCTTGCAGAGGCAAGAAGTCTGCATGCCGGAATCACCGCTGGAATCAATTATTTTTTGAGAATTAGGATGAAGGATAACCGAATCATTATTATAGCTGTTTTAGCGGTTTTACTGCTCTGCAGCGGCCTTTGGGCTAGACCGACTACGGAATATGAGGCGGAAATGGTTGTTTCCGGATGGATTAAAACCAGTCCGCAGCCGCTCGGCGCGTTACTCGGCCGTCGGATTAAGGTTATTGAAACCTTCATGGGAGATTCCGGCAGGCCGGCTTATTATATCGTAAATTTAGAGCCGTCGGGCTATGTGATTGTCTCGGCGGACGACCGGATCGAGCCGATCATTGGCTTTTCTGCTGAAGGGGCCTACGACTTTACGTTTGAGAATCCGCTTGTTGCTTTAACGACCAATGATCTTGACGGACGAACTGAAGCTTTTCGGAATACGTCCCGTCTCCAGGCAATGTCTAAAGTGCAAGCAACATCTGTTCCTCAAGTTAAATGGCGGCATTTTATCGACCTTGCTGAAAGTACCGATGGTCGATACCGTCAGATGAGCTTGACAAATCCCGGCGATATTCGGGTGCTGCCGCTGCTGCGGAGCCAGTGGGGGCAGGCAAAAGGCTGTGGCGAGAACTTATTTAACTATTACACTCCCAGCAACTATCCCTGCGGATGTTTAGCGACGTCTATGGCCCAGGTTATGCGTTACTATGAGTATCCGACCGGGCCGATTGGTGTCCATGAGTTTGCGATCGAGGTCAGCGGGACAAGGGGGCAAAAAGAAAACACACGTGGTGGTGACGGCCTCGGTGGAGTGTATAACTGGAGCGATATGCCGCTTAGACCCCTGGAAGATTGTAATAACCTTACCGAAACCCAGCGTCAGGCCATCGGTGCTCTTTGCTATGATGCTGGTATCGCTGTCGAAATGCGATATGAACCCGGTGGATCGGGTGCTTTGATGCCGGATGCGAAGAATGCGATGGTTGATATATTCCAGTATAGCAATGTAATCCTGGGATATGATTCCAACCGGAATATTCATTCGGTTCTGACAGAGATGATTAATCCAAATCTCGATGCTAAAGCACCGGTTATTCTGGCGATTTCAGATCCTTTTGATCCGAACGGCGGACATTCTGTTGTTTGTGATGGTTACGGGTATGAATCTTCGACTTTGTATCACCATTTGAATATGGGCTGGTACGGCTCAGATGATATCTGGTATAATCTGCCTGATATCAATGCAGTAAGCCACGAATACACAACTGTTTTCGGATGCCTCTATAACATTTCAACTTCGGGCGCAGGCGAGATTATCAGCGGGCGCGTTCTGGATCCTGACGGGAGGCCCGTTGTTAATGCCAAAGTCTCCGCCGAGCCGGGAGGGCGTTTGCCTCATGAAGTATTCACCGATGACAGAGGAATATATGCTCTTGAGAATTTGGAGTCGAATACTACATATACGATATGGCCGACAGCCGAAGGGTACGTTTTCTCCAGTCTTTCAGTGGAGACGTTCAGTTCGGAAGATAATTCCACCGAGGTAGGGAATCGCTGGGGCATTGATTTTTATGCTGTCTCTGCACCGAATCCTCCATCTGCTGATATTTTCTATGTAGATAATGATGGCCCCGGTGATCCCAGGCCCGACGATCCGGCTGTTTCCGACCCCGACGAGGATGGTTCGATTGAGCATCCGTTTGATGCCATACAGGAAGCAATTGATATGGCTTTTTCACAAGATACAGTGGTCATTATGTCAGGAACTTATACCGGCGAAGGAAACCGGGACCTGGATTTCGACGGTAAAGCTATTACAGTTCGCGGCGAAGATCCGAACAAGCCGGATCTCGTAATAATAAATGCTGAGGGAACCGCTGAAAATCCGCATCGGGGAATTATATTCCACCGTTACGAGACGGCGAAGTCAGTTTTATCCGGTATAACCATTACCGGCGGTTACCACGAGCTTGGTGGCGGCATGTATTGCGGTGAATACGCACAGCCGACGGTAACCAACTGTGTGTTTCAAGAGAACTCGGCGTCCCTCGGTGGCGGACTTTATATTGAGAGCAGCCCCACTCTGACAAACTGCTCATTCATCGAAAATTCCGCGGACGGCGGCGGCGGAATTTACAACAGTGGGCAGGAGCCCGAATGCAAGCCCGTCATAAGCGACTGTATTTTTTACGACAACACAGTCACCCATAACGGTGGAGCAATGTACAATCTGGGACGATATTGCAAGCCGACTATTACGCGCTGTGAGTTTATTCGAAACTCCGTCTCAGGAGGGGGCGGGGGGGCAATACGCAATAATATGGCCGGCAGTCCGACTTTGATTAATTGCCTCATAGCAGAAAACTCTGCGGCAACTTTTGGTGGGGCGATACGCAACTCGAACAGCGGTGCTACCGAGCTGACCAATTGCACGTTAAGTGGAAATTCAGCCAAAAATGGCAGAGCCCTGGCCTGCAATCCGGATGATGCTGCTTCGCAATCTCCCGGCGTTATTATAATAACAAACTGTATCCTTTGGGATGGCGGCGACGAAATATACATCGATGATAAGTCGGTAGTCAACGTCACTTACAGCAATATCCAGGGAGGTTCCGACAATGCTCCCTGGCCGGGCCAGGGTAATATTGAAATCGACCCACATTTTGCAGATCCATATAACGGCGATTATCATTTGACGTCAAGGATAGGTCGCTGGGACCCGATGAGACAGAACTGGATTAAGGATATAGTAACAAGTCCCTGTATTGACGCCGGCGATGTAAAGACTCCGGTAAATCTTGAGCCGTCTCCTAACGGTGGTGTTGTGAATATGGGTGTATATGGCGGCACTGAAGAGGCGAGCAAGTCGTAATCTGTAAAACGATTCTTGCTGGCATCAGCATCTATTATTTCGCTGAAAGGTCTGCACAGAGAAGCTCTTCGTCATTTCTGACGAAAACATGCTTATAGGCAAATGCCGGGTGGGACCAGCACACGCCGCCGCGCTGGCCGAGTTGTCCTTCTGTCGGCTCGATGAGCTTTGTGCGACTGATTTGGTGATAGCCGCGAGGCGATAACTTGCTTATGATTAGCTCACCTCGCTCGTTGAACATCCAGACCTTGTCTTGTTGCCGAACCATATGGATATTGGCCCAGCGGGCTTTAGGAACTGCTTCGAGACTTTCCCAGATGCGGTCTCCGGTGTGCAGATCCAGGCAGCGAAGTTCGCCGTAACTGTCTATGCCGTAAATATAATTGCCTTGAAGAATAGGAGTGGAGATGCAGCAATGCAGACTGTCTGTGTTTGTTACGCTGGGGCCCTTACGTCGCCAGATCTCTTCAACAGCGAGCTTGTTGGGATCCAGTTTCAGCAAGAGCGAGCCGTCGAAGAAATTGCTGATAAAAAGGTAATTGTTGCTAAAGACGGGACTGGCAATATTCTGGCTGATTCGGTCCGGCATAAATTCATGCTGCCAGTATAGTTCTCCGGTTTCAGGTGCCAGGCCTACAATTCTCTCGGCTGTCCAGCAAACAAGCACGCGTTTACCAGCCTGGTCGATTACAATGGGCGCAGAGTACGAGACAGGATCATTCAGCGCCCGCCAGTGTTCCTTTCCGGTGACTTTATCAAAGGATACAATGCTCGCATTATTTTTACCTCCGATGTGTGCTATGACCAGGTTGTTTTCTACGATGGGGCAGGATGCAATCCCCCACTGGGGCATCCTGATAGCGTACTCGGCGTCAAGATCCCTGCTCCAGAGAATGTTTCCCGATGCAGCGTCAAAGCAATAGAAATGCCCCATAGCGCCGAGCGAAAAAGCACGGTTTTCATCAATAGTAACCGAAGCGCGTGGGCCATTTTTGTACTCTATGTTCTCATATTTGCATTCATATTCATAAGACCAGATTTTGGTGCCGGTCATGGCGTCCAAGCAGTGAACTCGCTCGATCTGGTTTGGGGAGATTAAACGGTCTGTAACGTAAACCCGGCCACTGGAGACTGTTGGCCCGCTGTAGCCGTTGGCTATTTTGGCCCTCCAGCGGATGTTAATCTGTAGAGCCTCGAATTTCTCAATAATATCTTTTTCAGGCCAGATGCCGTCCCGGCCGGGACCGCGCCATTGGGGCCAATCCGAACCATGTATTGGAATTACTAAAAAAAAGATAAAAATTGTTATAAATGCTGATTTTTTATGCATAAATCTCTCGTTAAAGCCCCATAAATTTCTATTAATTGACTCCAGAATCTTAAAAATCAAATCGAGAACCGATTTTTGATTTCAGAAGCATTTTGAGAGATTGAATCTATCAAACACTGAGTTGAAAAACAATGCTAATTTGTGTATAATATAAACTGTAAAAACCTTATTTTTGCAATAAAATCGGAACTCAACTCGTCTTAAATATTACAATAAATTGATTTCTGTGTAAATATTAGGCATTAAACCGCTTATGAATAGCTGATTTATGAGCATGTTAATCGTTGGAAGGCATATCATAAGTCTGATTTTACACAATAACAACCGTACGGAAGGATTAGGTGTTCCTCAGGATATATTGGAGCATGGGTATATAAATGGCAAATACGTGGCAAAAAGTTAGAAAGAACTCAGATGGGCTAAAAACATGGTATTCTAAGTGTTATTTATTAGTGTTGCTGTTAGTTTCATTGATTCTTGTTCCTTTGGGATGTAAATCCCCAATTGAGCATCGCAGCGAGGCTGATAATGTTGCTGCTGAGATTATCACGGTTAAGCAAAAAGAGGCACTTGGAGAAACCGAACCGTTCAGCATTGAAAGACCCAGCGATATTCTTCGCCGTCGTCTTCTGGAACAGCAGAATTTAGCCCTTTCATCCGAAGCTTCACTCGGCACGGACCGGCTCAAACCTGTCGAACACTGGCCGGATCCGGACTATCTACAGCCCAAGTCAACCGGCAGTTCGGAAGATTTGCCAATCGAGCCTAATAAGCCGGTCAAGTTATCGCTGATAAAGGCTCTCCAGGTAGGTGCCAGTAATAGCCTGGAATATCAGTCACGCAAAGAAAATGTCTTCCGGGCGGCATTGGCCCTCGATCTGACACGGCACAACTTCGAAAATATATTCAATGCCGGCGCGGACAGCGAACTTAGCACAGATACAACGGCCACCAATTTGGACACAAGTGCGGCAGGGGGGGTGAGTCGTGCCCTGAAGAACGGAATCGACATGAGTTCGTCGATAGGGATCAATCTTTTTAATCTTTTAACTCAGGGCGGTGCTTCATCCATGGGATTGAGCGCCGATGCTTCGGTATCCATTCCTTTAATGAGGGGTTCCGGCGAGCATATTGCCGCCGAACCGCTGACTCAGGCAGAGCGAGATGTAATTTATGAGCTTTGGGATTTCGAACGCTATAAGAGAACCTTCTCGGTTGGCGTTGCCAGGGGATATTTTAACGTGCTGCGTCAGATGGATGGAGTATCCAACGCTGAGGATAACTACCGCAGTTCGGTTGCATCATCACGCTGGTCACGAAGGCGGGCCGACGCCGGTCGAATCCCGGAGATCGAAGTAGACCAGGCGATCCAGAGGGAATTAGGGGCTCGTAATAACTGGATTTCCGCCAAGGAGCAGCTCAAGAGCACTCTCGATTCGTTCAAGAATACCATTGGCCTTCCGACTGACGCTCTAATCGAACTGGATCCGAACGACCTGGTGCAATTACAGGGCCGTGCTTCAGCGATTCTTGAAGAAATGAGAACAGCATCTCAGGAGGGGATTTCAGAAACAGCTCCACCGGCGGATGCTCCTATAGAGCTAATACCGGCCAGTTATGAGGACGCCGGGCCGTTGGAGATTGACGAGTCACTGGCTGTGAAGCTGGCTTTAGAGAACAGGCTGGATTTACAAATAGCAATCGGCGAAGTTTACGATGCCCAGAGAGAAGTCGTGGTCAGGGCCGATGCCCTCAGGGCGGGATTGACACTCGGAGGAACGGCCTTTGTCTCAGATACCGATGAAGTCGGCGATATTCGTTTCGACAGGGGCCAATATGCTGCTCTGCTATCGCTTGATTTGCCGGTTGAAAGGACCAGGGAGCGGAACGAGTATCGAAACAGCCTGCTTAGTCTGGAGCAGGCTACAAGAAGTGTACAATCGCTTGAAGATCAGATTAAATTTTCCATTCGCAGCGAATTACGCACCCTTCTTGAATCCCGGGAAAGTATTAAGATTCAGGCTCAATCGGTTGTGGTTGCGGAAAAGCGGGTCCGAAGCAACACAATCTTCCTCGAAGCGGGCAGAACAGAGATACGTAATTTGCTGGAGTCACAGGACTCACTTCTTGCGGCTCAGAATTCCTTGACTCGGGCCGTTGTAGATTATCGCATAGCTGAACTGGAACTACAGCGAGATCTGGGCTTGATCAAAGTGAACGAACAGGGTTTGTGGCGGGAATTCTCGCCGGAGGTTATCAGTAATGACAAATAATGCAAATAATGATCGTCGCGGAGTTAAGTCTTTCTGGACGATTGGTGCCATTGTGGCAGTGGCTACGATTGTTGTAATCTTCATCTGGCTCAAAGTAGTTCGAGGCGGAGAAGATCCCACGAGTAGTTTTGCTACCTTTGTTGCTAAACGAGGGCCTTTGACAATCAGCGTGTTGGAATCCGGTACTATAAGCCCCCAGGAGCAGATCACTCTCAGGAACGAAGTTGAGGGAAGAACATCTATTGTCAGCCTCGTTCCGGACGGCAGTATAGTCAAGAAGGGTGACCTGCTGGTTGAGTTGGACGCCAGTACCCTAAAAGATGCTATAATCGACCAGGATATTCAAGTTCAGCGGGCCGATGCTGCTTACATTGGGGCCAAGGAAAGTCTTGCCGTTACTGAGAACCAGGCCAAAAGCGACATCGACGTCGCCAGACTCACTCTGAAATTCGCACGGCAGGATTTGCAGCAGTATGTAGATGGGATTTATCCAAAAGATGCCAATGAGCTTAGGGCAAGGATTCGTCTGGCCGAAGAAGATCTAAAACGTGCTGAGGATGTGAATGACTGGTCAAAGAGGCTCTATGAAGAAAAATATCTCTCGGAGACCGAATATCTTGCGGACAAGCTGGCAGTGCAAAGGAGAAAACTTGAGAGGGATGTGGCGAACAGCGATCTTGATCTTTTGCAGAACTTCACCTACCATCGCCAGATCGAACAGTTGACCAGTGATGTCAACCAGGCCGAAATGGCTCTGGAGCGCACGGAGCGCAAGGCCTCAGCCGATGTGGTCCAGGCTAAGGCCGATCTTCGGGCCAAAGAGCTTGAGTATAACCGTCAAAAAGAGAAATTGAAGAAGACAGAGGACCAGCTTTCAAAAACGACGATATATGCTCCACAGGATGGTATGGTGGTCTATGCAACCAGCGGCGGCGGGAGACGTCCCTGGGACCGCAGAGATCCGATGGAAATCGGTGTCGAGGTTCAAGAGCGGCAAGACTTGATAAACCTTCCAACCGCCAATTCAATGAAAGCCCAGGTGGATATTCATGAAACGAGTCTTGAAAAAGTTAGGTTAGGACTACCTGTGGTAATCACGATTGATGCACTGGCGGGAAAGAAGTTCCTCGGACGTGTGCAGCGTATTGCGCCCTTGCCGGACGCACGAAGTATGTGGGCGAATCCGGACCTGAAGGTTTATCCTACGGATATATATCTGGAAGATAGCGATAATACGCTTCGTACGGGAATGAGCTGCAAGGCTGAAGTTATCATTGCGCAATATGAGGATGCTGTGTATATACCGGTGCAGGCGGTATTGCGGGTTGCAGGGCAACCGACGATTTATGTTGTCGATAAGGATGGATCATACACCGAGCGTAAAGTCGAAATCGGCCTGGATGATAACAATATGATAAGAATCGTCAGTGGTCTCGAAGAGGGGGAAGTTGTCTTGATGACGCCTCCGCTGAGAGCTGCGACAATAGAATCAGGTTCAGAGGCTTCAGGTGTTGATTTGCCCGAAGGTTCCGGTACTTTCCAGGATAGGGTGAATCAGAGACTCGAAGAAGCTAACGGCAGTGCTGCACCTTCGCCACAACGAGGACCAGGACAGTCTACGGGTCCCGGCGGCGACCGTTCAGGACCACCAGGAGGCTTTGAAATGCCCTCAGCAGATCAAATGGAACAGATCCGCAGGCGCTTCGAGGATATGACGGACGAAGAGCGTCAGAAAGCAAGGGAGGAAATGAGACAACGTTTCGAGAATATGTCGGAAGAGGAGCGTGAAGCGATGCGGCAGCGTTTTCAGGGAGGCGGAGGCTCAAGACAGGGCCGAGGTCGCAGAGGAGAAGGTCCCGGACAGGGGGCAGACTCAGGATCTCGTGGGGCGGAAAGGAATCAGTAAATGGCTAAACAAGCTCCATCCAACAACCAGGAAATTATCAAGCTCGTGAATGCGCGCAAGATCTACCAAATGGGGATAGAGCAGGTTAAAGCTCTTGCAGGAGTGGACGTTACATTCAAAAGAGGGAGCTTCTGGGCGATCATGGGACCAAGTGGTTCCGGCAAGAGTACGATGATGAATATTCTTGGTTGTCTCGACCGCCTGACTTCCGGTTCGTATTATCTTGACGGCAAAGATGTCAGCCGGCTCGACGATGATTCGCTCAGCGAATTTCGGCTCAAGTATCTGGGTTTTATATTCCAGAGTTTTAACCTGATTCCTCAACTAACCGTCCAAAGAAATATCGAACTGCCGCTTTACTATCTGGGGTGGGATGCAAGAGAGAGTGCATCGCGAGCGAAGCAGCTCGCAGAGCAAGTCGGGCTCGCAGACAGAATCGGGCATAGACCTACGGAGCTTTCAGGCGGCCAGATGCAGAGAGTGGCTATTGCCAGGGCACTGGCAAACGATCCACAAGTCATCTTTGCAGACGAACCAACCGGCAATCTTGACTCGACAACGGGCGAGCAGATTCTGGAGCTTCTGATAAAATTGAACGAAACCGGTAAAACAATCATTATCGTAACGCATGAACCGGCCATCGCAGAGCATGCCCATCTCAGGCTGCACATGCTGGATGGCCTGATCGACAGAATCGATGGGGATTCAAAATGAGGCAAACTCGAATCGCACGAAATATATGGCTCGGGATCGAGAATCTTTTGCTCCACAAGCTGCGCTCGTTTCTGACCATGTTGGGCGTCGTTTTTGGTGTGGGCAGTGTTGTGGCTATGCTCTCCGTTGGTGAAGGCGCCAGCAAGGAAGCTCTCGAACAGATTCGCAGGCTCGGCAGTAATAATATCATTATCTCGTCGAGGAAGTCCGCAGAAGAAGAAGCAACGAGCACCGAGCATTCACACATGAGTATTTACGGGTTAACTTATGAAGATTATCGCAGGATATCGTCGAGTTTCAGCAATATTCAACAAACCGCACCTGTGAAGCTGACACGAAAAGACTCACGTGTTCGTGGTAGAGTGCTGGAACTGAGGATCGTAGGCACAACGCCCGAGTGGTTCAAACTCGTGCCTCGGGAAATTCTTGCCGGGCGTGTGCTTCTTGATTACGATCTGGAAAAACAAGCCCCGGTTGCGGTGCTTACCGAATTCGGCGCTCGCAAAATCCTTGCTACCCAGAGCACGATCGGCCAGACTGTCCGCGTCGGCAGCGACGAATTCGAAATCGTCGGTATAGTAAAAAGCGAAAGCGGGCAAGCCGGAAACATTCAAATTCCCGACCAGGAGGTTGATGCCTATATTCCTATCGAGGTGGCTCGCCGGTATTTCGGCGATATCTTTACGAAGCGTACTTCGGGTGGAGACGAGCGCGAAATGGTGGAACTGCACCAGGTTATCGTCCAGGTGGATAATCCAAAAAAAGTTGAAGCTGTAGCTGCTGGCATCGAAAGAATGCTGGAGCAATTTCATAAAAAGAAGGATTATACCGTGAGCGTTCCTCTGGCGCTGATTAAGCAGGCCGAGGCGATGAAGCGAAGGTTTAATATCGTGCTTGGCTCCATCGCCGGCATAAGCTTGCTGGTCGGTGGAATCGGGATTATGAATATTATGCTGGCTTCTGTCACGGAACGCACTCGTGAGATAGGAATCAGGCGTGCCATAGGCGCCAAACGCAGGCAGATTGTCGTTCAGTTTCTGATCGAGACCGTGGTTCTCTCGACCATGGGCGGTTTAATAGGTCTTGGAATGGGGACGCTTATTCCGTTCTTTATCACGTACTTCTCCGGCATGATTACCGTGATTACCCTTAAGGGCATTCTTGTGCCGCTTTTAATCAGCATGACCATCGGAATTCTCTTCGGATTATATCCCGCGGTTCATGCCGCCAAAGTGGATCCGATTGTTGCTCTCAGGCATGAGTGATTCATTTGCTTTTCGGAGCATCGCCTTGCATGATCCAGGCTTCGTTGAACCTCGCATATTTAATCGTCTTATGTGGAGCACCATTTCTGTCATTGTGACTGTAGCTGTAGACCACGTGCAGGATATCACCGCGGCCCTGAATAATAGAAGGGTAAGCACTGCTGGTCGCTATGTTTCTGTCACGCGTATCCAGTTCAAGGTGCCGGGTGTATTCCCAGCTTTTGCCTTCGTCGGTTGAAATCGAAATCGCCAGGCTATGCCTGCCGTTTTCGGTATCGTTATATGCCAGGGCCCAGTGACCGTTGCCCATAGTGACAATATCGGCCCCCGAACCGGGATTGGGCAATTCGGAATCCCGTACAGGACTCCACGTCAAGCCTTTGTCTGCTGAGATGCTCACATGGAGACGTTGGGGAGGTGGACCGTTGTCACGCATATAAGCTACTAATGTCCCATCAGCTTTGTTCGCGATACTTGGCTGTATATTTCCGGCCGCCACAAGCGGTTCGCTGAACTGCCATGTCTTGCCGAAATCATCCGTTATTGCCATAATTGAAAAGCTGAATCCATCCGAGTAAAAGGGTACGATTATCCGGTTCTCATCGACAATTACGGCTTTGTTTTTTGTTTGCCAGCCCATTCGTCTGAAATACGGATAACCAAGCTGCTGTTCGGTAGATTGGCCTGAAGAATCTACGAGCCGGCCTCTCTTGATCATATTCTCGCCGCGTGCCTTGGCAAGCAATTCGGCCTTCCATCTTTCTGCCAGGCCGCTCGTTAATAGCCCTAAAATATTGTTACTTTGAGAAATATATTCTGTGTATTCCTCAATTTGTCTTTCAACCGATTTGACGAATCTATCGCCGGGTTGAATACCGCGTTCAGTGCGATCGCCCGGCTTGAAATGCAGGACATCCTGCCATGCCCATTCGGGCGGCCCATCCTGTGTCATATAGTTTTTGCTGATACGATATTTAGGCAGCGAAGTTTCCCACTGGTTTGCAATTACCGTGTACCACATCAGCCAGAGCCGCTGCTGAGAGTCTAAAAAGAGAATCGGATTGATATCCGGAAATTCGGGAACATCCGCCATCACGAAAATCTTGCTCCACTTTTCTTCGCCGGCCTTAAGCCTTGCTCCCATTATCGCGACGTCATCCGCCCATCGTTCGCCGGAACCTTGAAACCATGCTGCCAGCAGATCGCCGTTTGGCAACTCGACTACTGTAGAGCCGTGAACATGCTGACTTACAAGAGGAAATATTTCAATGGTCTTACAAAATGCTTCTTTATCCCTGGCGGGACTGTTACCCTGTGCATGAGAGACCTCGATAAGAGTTCCTCCATAGGCTGCAAACATCAGGTAGATAATAAGTATTAAGTTATGTTTATGTATTGAAACTCTGGCATAATGTCTAATCATAGCAAAAACCTCAAAAAAGCATCTGTCATCAGGTTCGTATCGAGAAGAATCCTTTGATTTTGTGCTGTTTTTACATGGTTCAATATTACAAGGCAAAGATTTTGTCAAGCATAATATGGTCCCTGATGGCCCAATAATATCGGGATTTGTATTGACAAAAAGGGGATAAATCAGGTATAAAGAAGATAGGTGGAAATCTGTTGGTTTGTGGTCCTGTGTTGGGGGGGGATTTCTACAATTTATATCATATTTTGGTTAAATAAGTGCTCATTTTGGCCGTTTTAGGAAGGAGGTAAAATTAGGTCCAAAAACCATTTTGGAGTGATATTTTTAGTCACAAATTAAGAGAAAATCACTGTCAAAAGCTTCGGTCTGTGACCGGAGCGAAATTGCCTATCAGTTTGCAGTCAAAATTAAGAGGAGTAACAATCAAAATCTGATGGAGGTAACAAAAATGACACGCTTAACCGTAATTTGCATTAGTTTTCTTATCGTTAGTTTGATGTTTGCAGGACAAAGCTACGCCGAAATTGATCTCGATACCGTTCTCGGGATATGGCTCCTTGACGAGGGATCAGGTGATATTGCTAAGGATTCCTCTATAAATGGCAATCATGGTACGCTCGGAGGCGGACCTACATGGATTGCTGGTATGTACGGTAATGCCTTGGATTTCTCCGGGTCGTCGAGTTACGTTGATTGCGGCAATGCCGAGGCTCTGAATGTAGAGGTTTTCTCCGTATCATTCTGGTGCAATATCTCAAACACTCAAAGCTGGAACCATATTATTTCAAGGGGCGAGCATCATGGCGGCGGCAATCCTGGCGCAGTAAATTGGGGCGTTATGATGTACGACGCCCAGGAGACAATCCTCTATGAAGTGTACAATGACACCGTTAAGCCCAGTCTCAGCGTCAGTACCACTACCGGTGAATGGCATCATGTCGTTATCACCCATGACGAAACTACGATGCAACTCTACCATGACGGCCAATTAGCCGGATCCACAGCGGCAGGTATTATGCTTGATGAGAATTTGCCGTTTATAATTGGCGCTCAATCTCGCGCCGGCGGTCCATCTGACTACTTTGATGGAAGTATTGACGATGTTGGCTATTTCAATACCGTTCTCGCTCCTGAAGATATTGAAGAGATAATGAACAATGGTCTTGCGGGAATCATTGGCAGCATAACCGTAGCCACGAACCCACAACCGGCTGATGGTGCCCTACACGAGGATACGTGGGCGACCCTCGGCTGGAAACCGAGCAATTTTGCTGTCTCACATGATGTGTATCTGGGTGAGAATCATGACGATGTCAACGAGGCCACACGAGATTCAGAATTATTCCGGGGTAACCAGGACTTGACATTTTATATTGCCGGCTTTTCCGGATATGCTTATCCGGACGGTCTTGTTAACGGCACGACCTACTACTGGCGAATCGATGAGGTTAATGATGCCGATCCGAACAGTCCATGGAAAGGTGACGTCTGGAGCTTCATGATTCCACCCAAAACGGCCTATAGCCCCAATCCGGCTGAAAATGCGGAATTTGTCGGCCTGGATATAAATCTCACATGGACGGCAGGATTCGGTGCAAAATTTCACTATGTAGTCTTCGGCGAAGATTTCGATGAGGTAAACAATGCTGCCATGGGTACTCCTTCCGGCGTGGCAAATTACAATCCAGGCGCGCTTAATCTGGCCAAGACTTATTACTGGCGTGTCGATGAGTTTGACGGATTCGAAACGCATAAAGGCGAAGTCTGGAGCTTCACGACTCTGGGTGCCGTCAGCGGCCCGAATCCGGCCAACGGCTCAGTGGATGTAAAACCGTCAGTGACTCTGCGGTGGGACGCCGGAGCAGTCGCCGCTTCACACGAGGTGTACTTCGGTACGGATGCGGGCTCAGTCAGAGATGCTACGACAGCCTCATCCGAGTACAAAGGACCAAAAGCCCTCGGTGAGGAAAGCTATGATCCCGGCGAGCTTGCATTGAGTACAACTTACTATTGGCGAATCGATGAGGTCAACGGCGTGAATCCCGATAGCCCGTGGCAGGGTAACGTCTGGAGCTTTATGACGAGTGATTACTTTGTTATAGACGATTTTGAGGAATATGATTCCGGCGAGAATCAGATATGGTTCGCATGGCACGATGGTCTTGGTTATGGTACTCCAGGGACGGCGGATTACTTTGCCGGCAACGGAACCGGTGCTGCAGTCGGTGATGAAAATACCCTTTCGTATACAGAGGAGACTATCGTTCACGGAGGCAGCCAGTCAATGCCGATTGCATATGACAACAACAAGCAGGGCTACTCCATGTATTCGGAGGCAGATCTGACTGTGACAACCCCGCGTGACTGGACCGAGGATGACGTTGCCCAACTGTCGCTGTGGTTCAGGGGCTACCCGGGATCCACGGGCAGCTTCGTCGAGGGCCCGGTCGGCACCTATACGATGACCGGCTCCGGCGCGGATATCTGGGCGGTTGACGGAGTAGAAGCCGACGAGTTCCACTTCGCCTACAAGATGCTGACCGGTGCCGGCTCGATTGTCGCCAGAGTCGAGAGTGTTGATAACACAAACGCCTGGGCCAAGGCCGGCGTTATGATTCGCGAGACGCTCGATCCGGACTCGGCGCACGCGATGATGGTTGTGACTCCTGGTTCGGGTGTGTCCTTCCAGCGACGTCCCGGCACAGGCCAGACCAGTCTCGACACGACGACTGCGGCGATAACTGCACCGTACTGGGTGAAATTGGAGCGTAGTATTTCCGGCCTCTTTACAGCGTCTCATTCGGCCAACGGATCTACCTGGACCGTGCAGGGCTCAGAGAATGTCACGATGGGCGCGAATGTTTATGTCGGTTTGGCGGTAACGAGCCACGATGCCGCTTTGACATGCCAGGCGGTATTCTCGAATGTCACGACATCCGGCTCGGTCACCGGGCCGTGGGCGAACCAGGACATCGGCATAGGCAGTAATTCTGCTGAGCCGATTTATGTAGCGGTTTCCAACAACACCGGAACACCTGCGGTTATGGTCCACGATGATCCGGCAGCGACTCAGATCGCCACATGGACGGAATGGGTCATCCCGCTCCAGGCCTTTGCCGATCAGGGCATAGTCCTGACCAACATTGACAGGATCGCAGTCGGCATTGGCAGCAAGGGCAACATGACGGTACCCGGCGGTTCGGGTAAGATGTTCTTAGATGACATCCGCCTGTACAGGCCGAGACAACCTGCTGAATAATAAAGCCGCTCTTTCAGATATAACATCAGGTTTTGTATTAATTCGGGGCCTATATCGGTTAAGTCGATATGGGCCCCGATTGTATTTTAAATGGAGTTCGAATAGTCTAATAATATATGGATTTTTATTGACAAAAGGGGATAAATCAGGTATACAGAAGATAAGTGGAAATCTTTTGATTTTTCATCTTGTGTAGGGGGGGATTTCTACGATTTATTTCATATTTTAATTAAATAAGTGCTCATTTTGGCCGTTTAAGGAAGGAGGTAACAATAGGCTCAAAAACCATTTTAGTCATAAAATAAGAGATAATTACTTTCAGAAATTCCGGTGTGTTTCCGGAGTGAAATTTCCTAATCTGATGGAGGTAACAAAAATGACACGCTTAACCATAATTTGCATCAGTTTTCTTGTCCTCAGTTTGATGTTTGCAGGACAAAGCTATGCTAAAATTGATCCCGATACCGTTCTTGGGGCCTGGCTCCTTGACGAGGGAGCCGGTAATATTGCTGTAGATGCCACCGACAATGGCAATGACGGCACGCTTATTAATTCTCCCAACTGGGTTGCCGGTCAGTTCGGTAATGCCCTGGAATTCGATGGGGTATCGAGTTACGTTGATTGCGGCAATGACGAATCTCTGAATGTCGACGTTTTCTCCGTATCGTTTTGGTACAACTTCCCGGCCACTCAAGGATGGAACCATATGATTTCAAAGGGCTCCCACGTAGCCAGTGGTACTCCCGGCTCGGTTAATTGGGGCGTTATGATGTACAGCGCAGAAGAGAGAATCCTTTTTGAAACATACAATAACACCGGCTGGTCTGCTGTTCTCGCCGATACATCAGCCGGTCAATGGCATCATGTCGTTGCTACCTTCGATGGAGGTACGTTGGAACTTTATCATGATGGCCAATCAGTTGGTACATCGGGTGGAGGTATTTTGCTCGACCCGAGTCGGCCGTTTTTGATTGGCGCAAGGTCTGATGCCGGTTCTGGAGGTGATCCTTTTACCGGAAGCATTGATGAGGTGGGTTTTTTCAGTGCTGTTCTGGCACCTGAAGATGTTCAATCGATAATGGATAATGGTCTTGCGAGAGTCACTGTCCAGCCGCTCGCCCGGCGTCCGGTTCCGAAAGACGGCGCCATACACGAAGACACATGGGTAACGCTCACCTGGAATGCCGGAGATTTTGCTGTCTCGCACGATGTATACTTTGGCGATAACTTCCGCGAAGTTAATAACGGCACACATGATAGCGAGACGTTCCGAGGCAACCAGGCCCTGAACGCACTGTATTTTGTGGCCGGCTTTGCCGGAAATCCCTATCCAGATGGTCTCGTTCCAGGAACAACCTACTACTGGCGAATTGATGAGGTCAACGACGCCAATGCATCAAGTCCATGGAAGGGTAATGTCTGGAGTTTTACGGTGTCTTCTAAGAAGGCGTATGACCCTAATCCTGCTGATGGTACCCTGTACCTTCCTACTGATATCGAGCTGAGCTGGACAGGAGGTCTCGGTTCGGTACTGCATTATGTCTTCATCGGCGAGTCCTTCGAAGAAGTTGATGCTGCGACTGAAGGTATTCTTGCGGCTGTACCAAAATATACACTAAGCGGCCTTGAGTCAGGGAAAACTTACTTCTGGCGGATTGACGAATTTGATGGTATCATAACGCATAAGGGCGATATTTGGAGCTTCAAAACCATGCCCGTTTTACCCATTTACGATCCCAATCTTGTCGGCTGGTGGAAGCTTGACGAAGGTTCCGGCGATCTGGCTCTTGATGCATCCGGTCATGAGAATCACGGCACGCTTATGCATAATCCGCAGTGGGTAACCGGCCACGATGGCGATGCCCTTCAATTCGATGGAGGTAGTTACGTTGATTGCGGCAATGCTGAAGTTTTGAATCTGGGAGTTTTTTCTGTATCGTTCTGGTATAACATCCCAGCCACTCAAAGCTGGAACCATATGGTTTCAAAAGGCTCGCATGTAGCTGCAGGTGATCCCGGTTCTGTTAATTGGGGCGTTATGATGGTCGATACCCAGGAAGTAATCCTTTTTGAAACTTTTAATGACACCGCTTGGGTTGGAATTAGAGCCGGTACAACCATCGATGAATGGCATCATGCCGTTGCTACCTTTAGCGGAGATACGATGCAGCTCTATCACGACGGCGAATTAGCAGCAGAAGCAACGGGGACAGGTGTTTTGCTTGACCAGAGTAGATCGCTTATCATCGGCGCCAGATCTGATGCTGGTTTTCCTGCAGGCGGGTATTTTACCGGAAGCATTGACGATGTCCGTATCTATAACAAGGTACTGACTGAGGATGAGGTTATACAGGCCATGCAGGGTGACCCGACTCTTGCATGGGGTCCGAGACCGACAAACAAGTCAACGCCGGACGTATACAGTGTAGCATCACTTAGCTGGTCGGCGGGTGCAAAGGCGGCTCAGCATGATGTTTACTTCGGCACGGACAAAGATACCGTCGGTGACGCCGATACCACGACGGCAGATATTTATCGCGGACGTCAGGCAACAGCCGAATATACACTGCCTGAAAGCCTTGAATGGGGCAGCGGGCCTTACTTTTGGCGAATCGATGAGTATAATACCGACGAGACAATCAGCAAAGGCAATGTCTGGAGCTTTACAGTGGCTGATTTTATCCTTATTGATGATTTCGAAGATTACGATGGAGAAAATCAAATCTGGTTCTCGTGGCTTGACGGCCTTGGTTATGGCACGCCGGGAGCAGCAGATTTCTATCCCGGTAACGGCACTGGTTCGGCCGTTGGCGATGAAAATACCGTTTCCTATATGGAAGAGACTATCGTCAACAGCGGCGTTCAGTCGATGCCGTTGTCTTATGACAACGATAAGCAGGGCTATGCCAACTATTCGGAGACAGAACTTACTTTGGCGGCACCGCGCAACTGGACAGAAGCAGACGTTGCGGAATTGTCGCTCTGGTTCAGAGGCTACCCGGCGGTTACCGGCAGCTTCGTCGAAGCTCCGGTCGGTACTTATACGATGACTGCAACAGGTGAGGATATATGGAACGCTGCTGATGAGTTCCACTTCGCATTCAAAATGCTCGCCGGAGCCGGCTCGATTCAAGCCCAGGTGCTCAGCGTCGATAACACGGACCCATGGGCCAAGGCCGGTGTGATGATTCGCGAAACTCTGGATCCCGGTTCGAAATTCGCGGCCGTGTATATCACGCCCGGCAACGGATGCAGGTTCCAGGCGAGAATAAATACTGCCATGGACGCCACAAGCGATACCAGTGTCGCATCCGCCGAACAGATGGCCATCACAGCACCATACTGGATTAAGTTGGAGCGTGATATAGGTGGCAACTGTAGATGCTATTATTCGGCGAACGGCTCTACCTGGATGCCGATGACATGGAATCCGCAGTACATTACAATGGGCGCGAATGTCTATATCGGCCTGGCGCTGACAAGCCATAATAACGCCCAGACAGGTCAGGCCGTATTCTCCAATGTCACGACGACCGGAAATGTTACCGGGCAGTGGTCGAACCAGGACATCGGTATCTTGAGCAACGATGCCGAGCCTTTGTATGTAGCAGTATCCAACAGCACAGGGTCACCTGCGGTTGTAGTTCACGATGATCCGGCTGCGGTACAGATCGACACCTGGACCGAGTGGGTTATTCCGCTCCAGGCTTTTGCCGGTCAGGGCATTGATCTTGCTAATGTTGACAAAATAGCAATCGGCCTTGGTACTCGGGGCAACATGAATGTAGCCGGTGGTTCGGGCAAGATGTTCTTTGATGACATCCGCCTGTACAGGTCGAGGGAAGCTGCTGAATAATATAGCTGCTCTTGCGAATGTAACAGAAGGTTTTATATTAATTCGGGGCCTATATCGGTTAAGTCGATATGGGCCCCGATTGTATTAAAATGGCCTTGGAATAGTCTAATAATATGGGGATTTGAATTGACATGAAGGGGATAAATCTGGTATAAAGAAGTAAATGGGAATCTTTGGATTTTTCATCTTGTGAAGGGGGGGATTTCTGCGATTTATTTCATATTTTAATTAAGAGGGGGTAAAAATCAAAATCTGATGGAGGTGACAAAAATGAAACGCTTTATCGTAATTTACATAAGTTTTCTTATTGTAAGTTTGATGTTTGCGGGACAAAGCTATGCCGAAATTGATACCGACACTATTGTAGGAATTTGGCTTTTCGATGAAGGCAGGGGTGATATAGCCAAGGACTCTTCCGTAAACGGGAACGATGGAACGCTTAACGGTCCCGAGTGGACCGACGAGAGCAAATTTGGGAGTGCTCTGGAGTTTAACGGTACAGACAGCTATATTGAGTTTGCCACCGGCGAAAGCATGAAAACCTCACACTTAACGTTCATGGCCTGGTTCAATACGAGAAAGCTTGACGGATATGGTCATATATTCCAGACGGGTAACGATTGGGACGATATGGCCGGTTATGTGTTTAGGGTTCATCAGGATGGATATGTGCAAGCGGCTTTGGCATTCGCGCCCGGCAATACGGCAACATGGCTTAGCGGCCCGGCAATTGAAGCCGATACATGGTATCACATGGCGCTTACCTACGATGGAACCAATGCGGTATTATACCTGGATGGTGAAGATGTAGCCAACGGCACCGGACAGGGTGAGATAATGTACGATAATCAGCCTGTCAGGATAGGGGTGCTTTCCCAAACCATTGGTTCTGCTTTTGATGGTTTCATAGACGAGGTTGCATTATTCAATGAAGCTCTCGAGCCTGAAGATATTGTAGCGATAATGAACGATGGCCTTGCGAGAGTTGTCGGCGCCCAACCGTTCGCGTCTCGTCCCAATCCGGAAGATGGTGCCATGAATGCCGGGACATGGGTGACACTTTCCTGGCAGCCGGGAGAACTTGCTGTTTCCCACGATGTATATATAGGCGAGAACTTCGACGATGTGTTCAACGGCACCGGCGATACGTTCCGGGGTAACATAACCGATGATTTTTTTGTGGTTGGCTTTTTCGGATATCCGTATCCGGACGGCCTGGTTACCGGCACGACTTACTACTGGAGAGTTGACGAGATAAACGATGCCGACCCGAACAGTCCGTGGAAGGGGCCCGTCTGGAGTTTTTGGGTGCCGTCCAACAAGGCGTACAATCCCTATCCGGAGGATGGAACAATGTTTGTCGATACCGATGTGAAGCTGACATGGACTGCGGGAATTGGTGCGGTATTTCACACTGTGTACTTTGGTGACGATTTTGACACAGTCAACAACGCAGCCGGCGGCAGCACGCAGAGTATCATAGGATACGATCCGGGTCCTCTTGAAATGGACAAGACCTACTACTGGCGGATCGATGAATTTGACGGCCAGCAAATATATAAAGGTGACGTCCTGAGCTTTACGACAACTACACCGGCTTTGGGCCGGATTGTGATGGAGCGATGGGAAAATATCCCCGGATTTGATGTGCCCTCACTCACTAATTCCCCGAAGTATCCGAATAATCCTGATGTAACCGAGATGTTGGAATCATTTTCCTCGGCCCCGGCCCTCGACCAATACGGCGGCCGGATTCACGGCTGGCTTTATGCACCGGGCACGGGCGACTATACGTTCTGGCTCAGCAGCGACAATAACGGTGAATTATGGCTCAGCACCGATGATGATTCGGCCAATGCAAGACTTATCGCATTTGAGAGCGACTGGGCTGCTGCGAACACGTGGGGAACCGGTGAAGAGCAGTCCGACCCGATCCCGCTTGTGGCCGGCAACAAGTACTATATCATAGCCCTTTGGAAAGAAGAAGACGGCGGCGACCAGTGCCAGGTGGCCTGGCAGGGGCCTGGCGTGCCGCAGCGCGTGATTATACCCGGCGGTAATCTGTCGCCTTACGAGCCGCTGAATGCTTTTGGTGCTAAGCCGACAAACGGTGCTGCCGACGCGGCACAAACACCCATCCTCGGATGGAAGCCGGGACTGCAGGCCGTTTCGCACGAAGTTTACTTCGGCACGGATGAAGAAGCAGTTAGAAACGCTACCAAAGCCTTGCCCGAGTACAAAGGCTCCAGGGCACTCGGCGATGAAAGCTACGATCCCGGCGAACTTGACTGGGGAGCCACTTATTACTGGCGCATCGACGAAGTTAACAGCGTCAATCCAGACAGCCCGTGGATAGGCAGCGTCTGGAACTTTACAACTGCCGACTTTATGATTATAGACGATTTCGAAAGCTACGATTCCGGTGCGAACCAGATATGGTACTCATGGCATGATGGGCTCGGATACGGTGTGGCCGGTGGCGATCCTTACTTCGCCGGCAACGGAACCGGTGCTGCTGTAGGCGACGATACTACACCGACTTATACCGAGCAAAGCATCGTTTATAGCGGCAGTCAATCAATGCCGTACTGGTACAACAATAATAAACAGGGCTATGCGTTTTACTCCGAGGCGGAGAAGACGTTAACTGTTTTTCGTGACTGGACCAGGCAGGGTCTTGCCGAGTTGTCAATATGGTTCAGAGGCTATCCTGGATCCGTCGGCAGCTTCGTCGAGGGGCCCGCCGGTACCTATACGATGACCGGCTCCGGCGCAGATATCTGGGAGGTAAACGGCGTGGAAGCCGACGAGTTCCACTATGCCTTCAAGATGCTGACCGGCACAGGTTCGATAGAAGCGAGAGTCGAGAGCATCGGCGATACCGATCCTTGGGCCAAGGTCGGCGTGATGATTCGCGAGACACTTGATCCGGACTCGGCGCACGCAATGATGGTAGTGACGCCCGGCTCGGGCATTTCCTTCCAGAGGCGACCCGGCACCGGTGGAACAAGCATCGACGATACGACCAGCGGAATCACCGCGCCATACTGGGTGAAAATCGAACGTGACTTGTCTGGCAACTTTTCGGCTTACGGTTCGGCCGACGGTTCTACATGGCAAAAGCAGGGTGTTTCGCAAACAATCCAGATGGGTGCAAACGTCTATATTGGTTTGGCGGTTACTGCTCACAACCCGTCAGTTGCGTGCCAGGCCGTATTCACAAATGTCACGACTTCCGGCCAGGTCGGCTCACAGTGGACGAACCAGGACATCGGTATAGCAAGCAACGATACCGAGCCATTATACGTAGCTGTATCTAACAGCACCGGCACCCCTGCGGTTGTAATTCACGATGATCCGGCGGCTGCAACAATCGACATCTGGACCGAGTGGGTAATCCCACTCCAGGCTTTTGCTGATAAAGGCATAGTATTAACAGATGTTGACAGGATCGCAATTGGTCTTGGTACGCGAGGTAATATGACTGTACCGGGCGGTTCGGGTAAAATGTTCTTCGATGACATACGCCTATACAAGTCGAGAGAAGCTGCTGAATAATCATGTCGCTCTTGCAGATATAACAGCAGGTTTTGTATTAATTCGGGACCTATATCGATTAAGTCGATATAGGCCCCGATTGTATTTAAAGTAGGATTTGATGAATTATTTGTGATTAACTTGAGAGGCGGATCGGCTTATGCTCTGGATTCTAAAACTATGAATATTATGAACAATATAATGGTTATCAATATGAGCATTAGTACACGTAGTGCCGAAGAGGATAACTTATTAACAGCCTGGCGTGATACCGAATCAAAAATTTCTTCGATTTTCCTGATTCCTTTATTACGTCGCTGTCTCTTTCTGTTCAATAGCTCCTGAAGCTGCATCCGTATTACAGGATCCTGGGTTCTGGTTATTTGTTTCTTAATTTGACTTCGTCTGCTTGTCATAACGTATCTGCTGCTTTTCTTAGTCTCCTTACATATATAAATCGGCGGTAGTCCGTTGGAATGCCAAAAAATCTTAAATTGCGTATCTATCCTGAGATTTTGTCTCGTTAAATACCTGAATAATTTTAACATATTTGAAGTATAAAAGTCAACCGAATTACGATTATCAGCAATTTTCAGGTCTTTTTGGTATGAAAAAGGTGAATCTTATGTGAGAAAAATGACCTATTCACGGGAATTGTTCTTAGTTTATTCTTCTCTTTTGGAATCCTTGCGAAGTATTTGGAGGAATCCTGCTGGGATTTGGAATCCCAGGCTTTCGGCTTTACGAACATCCTGCCATGATTTGTCATATTCTTTCATGCCGCAATAAGCAACTGCACGATTGTAATAAGCTTGTGGCGATTGTGGATTTAGCTCAATAGCCTTTTCGAGATCACTAATAGCCTGGTCATATCGGACTGTCCTGCCGTATACGGATCCCCGATTACAATAGGCGTCAACATAGTTTTGGTTTATCTCGATTGCTTTATTGTATTCTGAAATCGCCGAATCGAAATCATTCATATGTTCATAAGTTACGCCGCAATTGAAGTGGGCCTCGGCAAACTTCGGATTAATCTCAAGCGCCTTAGTAAAGTCGGCAATGGCCCGGTCATATTTGCCTTTATTAGCATATGCATTGCCCCGGTTACTATAAGCCTGGGCGTGCCTTGCGTTCATCTCGATTACCTTGTTGCAGTCCTCGATGGCCTGGTCATATTCGCCTTTATGATAATAGGCAAGACCGCGGTTGTAGTAAGGCTCAGGGGATGTCGGATTGGTCTTGATAGCCTCGGTAAATTCTGCAATCGCCTTGTCGTATTGACCTCTGCTTGCGTAGGCATATCCCTCAATTGAGTGGTCCACCGGATCCTCTTTTTTGCATCCTGCAGGCAGAAAACAGACAACTGCTCCAAGTATGCTAAAAAGTATTTCTTTTTTCTTAACTTGCATCATAGCTTACCTTACTTTAATCTTACAATCGCAAAATATAATTGTCAATATGTTTTGATAACAAGCTAATGTAAAGAGCGGTACGAATGGACCCGAAGCAAAAAGGTACGATTCTTATTACCTGTTCAGCGGGACTGGTTGATTATGTCCGGTTGGAAGTCGAAGCATTAGGCTATCAGGCCGGCGACTATCACAAAACGGGCCTTGAGCTTCAGGGCGATCCATATGATACAATGCGGCTTAATTTGCACTTGCGAACGGCGTATAATGTTCTGTATGAGCTAAAACAGTTTGAGTGCTACTGCCCCGATGAACTTTACCGTGATGTCAAAGACTTGCCGTGGGAGGACATAATTTCTCCGGCCGAATATCTCAGCGTTGTCGGCAGGGTAAATACCGAGCATGTGAAAAATTCCATGTTCGCCAACCTGAAGTTAAAGGACGCTATTGTAGACCGCATAGCCGAAGCAACAGGCTCCCGCCCCGACTCGGGAAAGGACAAAGACAAGGTCGTGGTGCAGTTTTATTGGAAGGATAATTTCTGCCGGCTGTACTTGAACACTTCCGGGCAGAAACTTTCGGACCGGGGCTATCGCAAGATGCCACACAAAGCTCCGCTGCGCGAATCTCTTGCAGCAGCAATAATCATGGCGACAGGCTACGACGGCAGCATGCCGCTGATTTGCCCTATGTGCGGAAGCGGAACATTGGCGATTGAAGCTGCACTTATAGCCAGCAGGCGAGCACCGGGCTTGCTGCGAAGCAACTACTGCTTTATGCATTTGAAATATTTTGACGAGGAAAAGTGGCGGCAAATGCGCAAAATCGCTCTTAAAGATAGCAAAACGCGGGGAGGCAAAGCGACTTTCAAGCCGGCACGGATTATCGCTACGGATATCGACGTCGGAGCGGTCGAGGCGGCCCGCAAAAACGCAATGACCGCCGGAGTCTCGCACCTGATTGATTTTGATGTTTGCGACTTTGCCGAGACGGTTATACCGCCCGAGCCGGGGATAATAATTATGAATCCCGAATACGGCATGAGGCTGGGTGAAATAGAGAAACTCGGCGATACGTACAAACGCATCGGGGATTTCTTCAAACAGAAATGTGCCGGTTATACCGGCTATATTTTCACCGGCAATCCGGCCCTCTCCAAAAAGGTCGGGCTGCGCACCAGCAGAAGGATTGAGTTTTATAACGGCAATATCGAGTGCCGCCTGCTTAAATATGAGCTTTACGCCGGAAAGAAAAAATAAAACAATTTAACGAGTTCCTGCCGGCGGATATAATTTATGATTGATTCTTATGCTTCAATATATCTTGTTAGTTGTTGGTTTCATACTGCTTATAAAAGGTGCTGACCTTCTCGTGGACGGTGCCTCGTCTGTCGGCAGAAAACTTAATATTTCCGACCTGGTCATAGGTCTTACTGTAGTTGCATTTGGCACGTCTTCGCCGGAGCTGTTTGTTAATATCTTTGCAAGCATAAAGGGCAATGCGGACATAGCAATCGGAAACGTGCTGGGCAGTAATATTGCAAATATATTTTTGATACTGGGAATATCAGCAGTAATTTTTCCCCTGGCGGTCGGCAAAGGGACCGTTTGGAAGGAAATACCATTGAGCCTTTTGGCGGCGATCCTTTTGGGTGTCATGGCCAACGACCGTTTGATTGACAAAAGCGAATTTTCCGCCCTGACCAGAATCGACGGCCTCGTATTTCTTGCTTTCTTTATCATTTTTATGTACTACACGTTCGGCATAGCGAAAAGGATAGAAGGCATCGATGACCACATACCTCAGAAGCAATATAGTTTGTTGAAGTCCCTGCTCCTGATTGTAGTTGGGCTTGTCGGCCTTGGCATCGGCGGCAATTGGATTGTAGGCGCCGCTGTGCATATAGCATCGAGGCTCGGTGTGAGTCAATCGCTCATCGGCCTGACAATCGTGGCGGTGGGAACTTCGCTGCCGGAGCTGGCCACCTCGGCGGTCGCGGCGTACAGGAAAAATGTCGAGATTGCCGTCGGCAATATAATCGGCTCCAACATATTCAACATTTTCTTTGTCCTGGGATTAAGTGCCGTTATAAAACCTTTGCCTTTCAATCCGGGCAGCAATATTGATATCGGCGTGGTTATACTGGCCAGCATGTTTTTGTTTCTCTGGATGTTCACCGGCAAGAAACGCTCGCTTGACAGATGGGAAGGGATTGTCCTGCTGATTTTATATGGTGGTTATATTGCATTTTTGGTGTATAAAAAGTGATAAGATTTAACCAGAAGAGCAGATTTTGAAAATATTTGGAAAGGTCGTATGGAAGTAAGCAAGAAAACCCGGTTGAAGTTTCCGACGCTCGTAAAGCTGATGCGGGACAAGAGTTCTCTATTAATCGTAATGCAGGACAATCCTGATCCCGACTCCATTGCCGCGGCTGTTGCGCTCCGCAGATTCGCCAACAGCGTGGCCGGACTCAAGTGCTCCATAGCTCACGGCGGAACAGTCGGACGGGGTGAAAACAGAGCGCTGGTACAATACTTAAATCTGAACCTGCTTCAGTGCAGCCAGGTAAAGTTCGAGCAGTACGATTTGATTGCGATAGTGGACACCCAGCCGGGCACGGGAAACAATTCCCTGCCGGAAGATGCCGTACCCAATATCGTTTTCGATCATCATCCGTTTAAAAACAAAACGCGGTTATGCGATTTCTACGATGTTCGTCGACAGTACGGTTCTACATCCACAATTCTGCTTGAATATTTTTCCAAAGCCGACCTTGTCCCAGATATGCCTCTGGCGACTGCTTTGCTTTATGCGATACGCTCCGACACGCAGGACCTCGGCAGAGAGGCTACCCAAGTGGATATTACGGCTATTGAATTACTTTATCCAATTGCCAATAAACGAATGCTCAGTGAAATCCAGCGGGGCAGCGTCCCGAGGGAATATTTCCGGATGCTTTCGGAAGCTCTGAAAAATGCCAGGGTGTGCGGCGACTCTATTTTTACGCATATCGGACATATCAATAATCCCGACATGATTGGTGAGGTTGCTGATTTGTTTTTGCGAGAAGACCAAACGCACTGGACTATGTGCACGGGGTTTTTTGAAGGAAGACTGCTGATATCCATTCGAACGTCACAGGAGCAAAACAGGGCCGACAAGGCGATTAAGAGAATCGTAGCAAGAAGGGGGACCGGCGGGGGGCATCTGACCTATGCAGGAGGGCAGATACCGCTGAAAAAAGACACAGAAACTGAACGCCGGAACCTGAAAAGGCAAATTGAGCTGAAATTTATTCGAGCGGCCGGCATGTCTCAGGCCCGTAGTTTAAAGCTGCTTGCTGAGTAATAGATTTCTGTTATTTTGGAGGGTGCTGCTGTTATCCTAACGATCTTGTCACTGATGCTGCTCTCTTGCCATGGATTATTGCATGGGAATCCGCAACACACTGAATGAGTAAGGTTGAAAAGCATAGGAAAACTGCGCTTCATTAATTGTTTCGGTTGTTTTCTTCGGATAGATTTTCTTTGGTTCTGTCAATGAGTTTTCATCTGTTAGTTTCTCAGACGATAAGAGAATCGTTGTTGCATTCGGCCCGACTTTGTCCACACCTTGCAGGTTAACAGCCGCTTCTATCACTCTATTAGTGACATTAACAGCTTTCAGGATGACTTCCGAAGTCTTTATGTCGAGAGTGCTGCTGAGACTGAGAGCCTTCTTTTTGCTGTCCAGGTTGGGAACACCTTCGGCCCTGGCGGTCAATTGATGCGTCCCGGGATTAAGGCTGAAGAGTTGCTGTACGTAGTAATTGGCTGAGCCATAGACGTTCAGGTTGTCGAACCAGATAAGGTCCGGACGCCACTGCCAGGCCTCCTCATGACCGAATAACGGCGCATAGCAGGTCATTCTTACCAGATCGGAATTGCGCTCCATACCTGTCATAAACGCTGCTTCGTATAGAGCACACTTTAAATTGTTACGATTGTCAGGGCTGCCGACACGTTCGCTCTGGGCGGCATATTCACCAACGAATAGCTTCGGGCCCCGGCGATCATACTTATCGTAGAGATCGACATTCTCAAGGAACCATTCCGGATTGCGATAAAAATGCTCATCCACAATTTCAGGCTTAAGCTTGCGCCAGTGAGACCACAAGTATTCGATTTCTGTCTGCCCGTTGGGGAATATCGTGGCATCCGAACCGGTGGCAGCGATAAGCTGCATGTCCGGATATCGGGCCTTAATCGCCTTGGCGAACACTTTATAGCGTTCGATATACTGCGGTCCCCACTGTTCGTTGCCGATGCCTATCATCTTCATATTAAAGGGCTCCGGATGCCCCATATCGGCCCGAACTTTGCCCCATTGACTATCTGCCGGCCCATTGGCGAATTCAATTAAATCCAGTGCATCCTGGACGTATGGCCCCAATTGATCCATTGGAGCCAATTCGCCGCTGTTGAACTGGCAGGCCATGCCGCAATTAATAATCGGCATCGGTTCAGCACCTAATTTCTCTGAGAGAAGGAAATATTCGTAGAAACCCAGGCCGAACGACTGGTAATAATCCGTCGTCAGGCGGTGCCTGAATTCCGTGTTCCAGCGGTTTTTAATCAGTTTACGCTGACTTATGTCACCAATGGTGTTTTTCCATTGATAACGCAGGGATAGATCATAACCTTCGACGATACAGCCACCGGGGAAACGTAAAAAGCCCGGCTTCATATCTGCAAGCATCTTGACCAGGTCTTTTCGCAGGCCGGGGATCTCTATCAGTGAAGGATTTAATGCCGCCGAGTCTTCCGGAAATAATGAGACCATATCCACATCCAGCACACCGGCACGTGTAACCAGGAAGTTTAATGTCGCCTTGGCATCTGTGTCCAATGCCTCCATCATGAAAGGACATCTCTTCCAATCGCCTTTTATGCCTCCGAAGCGGCCTTCGGTGATTTTCCGGCCGTCTTCGGCGATGACTTCGACCGTGAATGACATCTCATCCGAGAGACTGCGGGCATAAACGCTAAAGAAGTATCTTTTCCCCTTTTTAAGACCCATTCCGCGGAAGCCTTCGTTGGTGACTCCGAATCCCTTGCCGGGATTTTTGACATCGATACGCAGATAGTGCGAATTGCCCGGCTCTCCGTAAGTTTTACCTGTGATAAACGGATCATCGTCCCGAATTGACAAGGTGCCTTCTGCTCGGCCACGTTGTATCTTACTCCAGCCCATCATAGGCTCTGGGAACTCAAACGAGCGGTTTTTGACTAATTCTGAATAGAGTCCACCATCGGCACCGAAATTGATATCTTCGAAAAAGACGCCGTACATGGTGGGACTGATATCAGCGCCGGGATTGGACGCATCTATAGTGATTTTAGTTTGGGCCCATCCGTTGGATACCAAAATCACTGATAAACTTAAAAAAATCAGGGCTTTTTGCATGATCGCGTCTCCTTCATCTTTAGATAGGACCTTAATTAATTAGAACCAGCAATCGCGAGTGATTATAATCCATTCGCCAAGAATCAACAACATATCTAAATTTGTAAGAAGGGATTTATGGGATAATTGGATCGTCAATCGTAAGAGTTCCTGGCAAAACATAGCTCTGGCCATCAGGAGAGTCCAGCGTGATGTCGTAGAGCCCGTTAGGCAGACCGGCGGGGACAAGAATCTCGATATTTCCAGACAAATCGATTTCTGTTATTTCAACGGGTGTATCATTGAGTCGAACGTCGTAACCAACTGAGAAATTGATTCCTTCTACTGTTAGCTTTACCGTTGTTGGGGCACTGTTATCGATTTGGATTTGGGGTTCGACAGAGTGAATCGACAGGAGCTTTCTCTGTCCGTTCATCAACCAGTCAAGGCTATTTTTTATGATGATGTTCATTCCGTCGATTGCTGTGCGCGGCTCGTACAAAATGCGTTCGAGAGCAAATGGAAAGAACACGGCACGGTAACTGTCGGTCTCGACGGTAATCCCAATCACATCATTAGGTTCCTGATTGGTTATCAGAGCGGGCTTTGCTATGCCGCTGTTGTCCAGCACCAAAGTGTCGCTCATGTTGGCTACATCGGAGTCGAAGCTGGCTTGAAGTTCGGGTAAGTCCTGAGCGATGGGGCTGTCGATAACGCCGGAGATATCCAGCAACGTTTCCTGAGTCTCAACATCTCCGTCGGCAGTGTATTGCACAAACGGATCGTGGATGAATTCCGAGATGTGCAGGACCTGCTGTCCGAACAACGTCTCTTCCTGGTCGTCGCTCCAGTCCATACCTGAAATGAGCAGCCGTCCACCTTGTGCGAGATAGCGTGTCAGTGCTACGTTGAATCGAGTTCTATCGTTGAACGACAGCGTGTTTTTGTCACGAATATTGAAAAGTGATGTGGTAGCAAGAAACCATGAGACAACCTCGAACTTCTGCATATATTCTACCGAGGGGTATGTCTGCAGCTCTGCCACGTCCCACGTAGTTGCTTCATAGCCGGCAAGATTTATTGATTCGATATACTGATTTTCAACCATTTCGCCGCCGTCGTCATCGACCAGTAATACGCTGCCCTGCACAACCGGGGTGTGCATGATGCGGGCCCAGACCGGTACACGGAGCAGTTCCGGCTGACCGGCGATTGTGATGACGACGTCGCTGTTTATGTCTTCGGCATCTCCAAGCTGATCGGGCGGACTAAGCTTCATCTTCAGCGATATTTCGATGCTTTCCGCCGGCGCCAGATCGACCTGCTCTGGAAATAATTCGACGGCCTGTACTCGATCATTACCGAATAATTCCAATGACAGTGACACAGTTTGAAGCTGCTGCGATACGTTTTTTAGCAGAAGATGATTTTTGATTTCGGTAACGTCATTTATCAAGACATTCCCATAACTCAAAGTTGCCGGTGTTACTATCAGCGGAATGCCCATTGCAGCAGCGGCATTCACGTGTCCGGCTCCACGCTCCATAACCGAAAGTGAAGCAAGGCCCGGCAGCCGTTCAGCGGAAGTAACTATTGCTGATTTTATGTCCTCCGGTTCCCATGACGGATTTGCCTGTTTGATGAGCGCTGCTACCCCGGCTATCCTCGGCGCCGAAAAGCTGGTCCCGCTGCTGAAACTGAAACCCGACAGGTCAAATGAAGTGTATGTGAAAAAGTTAAATTGGAAATGACCCGGGAGATCGTTTTGCGTCGCGCCGTAACTTCCTTCACCGATGGCAGCAATTTCCGGCTTTATCACATAATCCAGAGAAGGCCCCACAGAAGAAAAATAGCTTAGCTCAAAAGGCGTAAGGTTATCTTCGGTCGGTGGAGCGGTGTGGAAATCCACTTCTACAACGCCGGTCCCGGCAAGTGCTTCCTTAATAATTAATCCAACGTTTCGTGATACGAAGTAGGAAGGTATTTCCGTCCCGTCAACGCCCGGATCCTGGACAGGTTTGTCATGACCTTCATCTGCTCCGTCGTTATTATAGATTAACGCTCCCCATCCACCGGCTTGCTGAACACGGTCAATCTTTTCCGTGAAGGTACATATACCTCGCTGAACCAGAATCCACTTGTCCTGAGCGGAGTCAGCGGGCAAGCTCTCACAGACCAAACCGTCTAAATCTCCCCCATAGTCATTGGCGTCGAGAGCATCGGCGTCGACAATCTGAAAACGCCCGAGCAACGGGCGTGTGAAAAATTCCGGGTCCGGCCCCAGAATGACCTCCTCGTCAGTAACGATTCGTTTGCCGTCTGAATATACGTCCATCATCGCTATATCAAGGTCGCTGAAACTCATGCCGTCGTGAGCATTCGTCACCGAGCCGACGGTGATTACTTCCGGGATCTGTCCCGGACTTCCGATTGTCTCGGTAAAGCCTGAATTTCCCGCTGCGGCGACAACAACTACTCCGGCTTTGATTGCGTTGCGAATTGCCAGAGCCTCCGGATCCAGGATAGTATTGATATAGGATTCCGAGCCAAGGCTCAGATTCACCACATCCATGCCGTCCTCGACACAGGCCTCAAGTGCAGCAACAAGCTGCTCCAGTGTTGTGAATTCATCCGTGAACACTTTGTAATTGCCCAACTGTGCCTGAGGGGCCAGGCCCGAAATTAAACCTAACGGCGAGAGCGTTTTGCTGTTTCCCGCCGCAACGGATGCTACGTGCGTGCCATGCCCGTGACGGTCTCGAGGTGTCGAATCTTTCAATGCATCTCCGTCCTTTGTGAATACTCGTGCCACGATTATTTTCTTATTCGTAAAGTTGGAATCGCCGAGCGGATATCCTTCCGGCAGCATAAATCGTTCATCGTCGAACATGGGGTGAGTATGGTCAATTCCAGTGTCGATTATACCGATTTTGATTCCCTGTCCTGCAACATCCTGCCCGCCGGCGAGCTGCCACATAAGTGGCGCATTCATCAAATCGTTGCTCCTGGTTAGCGAAAAGTGATACCTCCGGTTCGGCACAATCGACAGCACTTCCGGCAGAGATCGAATCCTTGATACATAGCCTCTCGGCATTTCAACAGACATGCCGTTAAGAAGCCCGGTGAATCGTCGCCGGCGTAGAATTCGCGGGGAAATCCTTTTTAACCGGTTTTCAAACCGGCCCAGCCTCTCCTCCATCTTAATTCGATGCCGGAATGCACGTTCATGGTGCCGGTTTGGCCGGGCGGCAATACCCTTATATAAAGACCGGCCCTGTTTATCGAGCATGCTGCGGCTGAGCGAAGGCTCTTTTAGCACAACGATATAGCTGCCGGCCTCTTCGGTGTCCGGGTATCGAGCATATGCGCCATTTGCCGCAAACATAAAGCACATAACAAACGCAAAAAGTCCCCTGGCCATTACCATTCCTTTATTCTCAAGATAGTGACTTCCATAATTCTAAGATATCGGCACATATGCTCCGAAAGTAAACAAAGGCCTCCATAAAAAACCGGCCTTTCTATCTAATTAGTGCCCATAAAGGGCCTTTAAGTAACAGAAAAAAGCGTATTTCTAAAACCATATTCTATTCATTCATTGTTTACTTCATCAGCGACAAGTTTGTTCGTCAGGAGCGAGTTTATCGCCGCTCCGATTATACAGGTATTCCGAATTTTAGATAGCCCTATAATGTGACGGGGTATCGCTCCATTGTCATTGCGAGCGCAGCGCGGCAATCTTCAATTAATAATCAATTGCTTTGCCCCCCCTGTCATTCCAAGCGAAGCATAACTGGACAACCTGTCATTCCGAGCGAAGCATAGCGGAGTCGAGGAATCTGATTAACATTTGAAATACGAACCACGAATAAACACTAATAATCAATAGTAAATAGACAATAGTAAATTGTAAATTAGCTTGGTTTATGCCACAGGTATCGAAAATTTATGCCTTGGGTATTTATGCCTAAGGTATCGAAAGCTTGTCCCATTCGGCAAGCTCAGGGCAAGCTTTGAGCGCAGTCGAATGGATTGTAAATAACAAAGGCTGACAACTTTAATTCTCCTTGGGATGAGTTGGAGCATCGAATTGGGGGGCTAGCATGTAGCCATACCCTCTATCATCAGTGACACACACAATTTAAAACCACACACTAACATTGTGATTAGACTCAACACCATTCCCATAACCGCCAACAAACTACCTTTTAATTTATCTCTGTTTCTTCGTATATACACAACAGTAGATACTGTAACTATTATTCCTGCAAAAGACAGGAAAACAGCCAATAGTAATAAGTAGTTTTCAATCTTATATTTAGGATAACCACGAATTTCTCTATAAGGGGCATAGTTATCCAGATAGAAAGATACAAACCCCAGTATTGTTGCTCCAATCCAACACAGAAATGAGCAGTAGGACAGTCGGCTCATTCTTTGGCTGGAAATTATTTTATTGTCTGATGGTTCCATTGGTTAATCTTATTTGTAAGAATTACTTTGATTTTATTAGTGACAACCACCGATTTCTGTGTAATGTTTTGTCGCATATCTTTTTCTTAGTTTCTCTAAATAGTAAATCGAAAATAGAAAATAGTAAATTGCTAGGGCTGTCCATAAAACCTCTCCCTGTCCATAATGGCAGACTATAGACGATGCTTGAAAAGATTGCAAGAATATAAATTACTATACTAAGGGCTGACACTAATACCTCGTAATAAGTTACCTATTCAACTCAAGGGTATCCTAGCTGCTCGTAGCTCTCTTATTAGTTCCGCCTTCCAGTTACCAGCCTCATCCATACGAATGTAGACAATTCCATCGAAGTCAGAAGGCGTCTCTAAACCCGGTGTGATCAGGGCACAGACTTTTGACTGACCTAGATGCGAGAGAAAATACCCCAACTCAAGAATGACATTCTGTCTAGCCCGCGGAGCTGGGGTACCGTTCTTGATACTCCCGACGTCGTCATCAGTCATCAAAACAACTGCGAATGTAACTAGTTCGGCCTCATCGATGAACTTGGTTAGGAGATGGCGCCCCATGTTTGGTTGTTCGTGCAGCACGATCGGTTCCAGACCAATCCTTTCTAGTTCCGAGGCGACTGCGGTTCGCGCCGATTCGTTCTGTCCGTGAACCACGAACACCCGATTTGACAAACGGGTGTCGGGTCCACTGGCTTGTTGCTTTGGTGTTGGAGTATCAGTGGACAGTTTGGTCGAAGATTCATCTTGCGCGTGTTCTAGTTGGTCGCCGGATTTAAGAGTCTCACGCACGATGTAGGTGGACAGGAGGAAGTTCTCTGCAGTAACTGCAGTGGGGTGCGCGAACGAATATTCGATAATCGCATTGGCTCTGTCACGTCGACTACCTCTATCGCGGCCCGCCTCCAAATCAGGCACACCTACTTCCAACAAAAAATCGTCGATCTCCGTGTGGCTCCACTCTGAAACCACATCCCGAGCCTTGAGGAGTTCTCTCCGGCTGGGGGCGGGCAGCGGCTTATCAACGAACCACGAAACCTGAGATTGCTCATACGAGTGCCCCGCTTCTTTAAGGATCACAAAAAGATCCCTGTCTTTCACGGACCAGTGATTCCTATTGAACTCGAACTGCGCGATATCCAATTCGGTTCGAACCTTCCATAGGGTGTCATTTACAAGACGGTCTCTTCCACGTACTGGAGAAACGATTAGCTTTAACTCTCTCGCTGCAATCTGGATAGTGGAGATTCGCACGATATGGGCCACTTCTTCGCCACGGCCCTCCTGCATGAGTACACACGGCCATGCTTTTAGGCACTCTATTGCTTCCACGGACAAGTTCTTCAGTTGTCCACAAATAACGTCGCTCGTGTATTCGAGAAAGCGATCTCGCGAAATCTCAAGCGCAGTCAGAAATTCATCGGCTGTCAAATGTGAAACTATTAAGCTGTACACCGGGATTAGTCTCCAGTCAGTCTTCGTATCTTCTTGCCGTCTAACTGTCGCGGCTGAGACGCGCTGTCAAGCGTCGCCTCTAGCCTTCTTATCGGCACCTCTCTTCTTCAAGTCATTCTTCCATCGAACGCGTAGCTTCTCCAGCGCCAGAAGGTGGCCGATCTCCTGGGCAACATGAACCGTGCACCAGCAGAAGGGAGTCTTGAAATCAGGAAGACAGACCTTTGCTGCGGTTCTCCCATACCGACTACTCGTGACATCAATCTGCAACCAAACCCACTTATCCCGATCATGCTCATTATCATTCACGAATGTCATGCCCCAGCCTGTTGCCTGCAGTTCGGATGAAAGACGCGCTGCTTCTCGCACGATAGGATTATGCTTAAAATCGCTCTCCACTTCTATCATCGTAACCCAGTCTCCAATGATCTCCGACTGCTGCGCTGCTGGAAGAGCATCGAATTCCTCGGTTGAGTATCCGCACTGTTCTGGATCGAATCCAGCGTCGATCTGCTGACGAGTAGACCGAAGCGATATCACCTCGCCAATCAGCCCGTCGGCAATGGTGAGACGCACAGACTCAGACAAGCCGCGGAATTCCTCCGAACCAAGAACGAGGTAAGGAAAGAGCGAGCCATGTGCGACGCGGAGCTTGCGCTCGATTGCGGCTCGGCGCGCCTTGCGACCTTCCGATCCGTCGCGCAGATAGTATGACGTCCCCACGTTAAATCCATCCTGCAGGCCGTCAAACTCAATGCATACGAGAGGGGTGTCCTTCTGGTCGCACAAGGTGAAGTCGATGCTCGTCTTCTTCAGGTGATCGTATTCTTCATCGGAGAGTGTGAATGGCTGGGAATCGCTGTCAAGCAACTCGCCCTTTCCTGTAAAGACGTGGAGAAAGGGTAAATTGTGATAGACGCGGTAGTCCTTACCCCATGTCTCGTCGAGCTTTCGGAAGCAGCGTTTCTCCATTGCGCTGCCAAATACTGTATTACGTACACCCATTGTGATTCTCTCGTAGGTGCCAACGCTGAGCATGAGGAGCTTCCGTAGAGCGTAGCGTTACAGAAGTCTCACTCGATGCTCATTTTAGCATATTTTAACATTGCCATTATTTTGTGACTACTACTAAAAGCCGCCCCTTGAGATAATGGGGACGGAACCTCTTATTGATACAATTTCGTTTCCCTAAAATGAAACTCTTCCCTAATATACCCTTATTTATCCTATATATATATGGTTACCATATAACATCCCAAGCCTCTCGGCATTAATCAAGAAATCACAAACAACGCCGTTGCCGCTTCAAAGCTGTTATATCCACCATGTTCAATTATAGATGTTGCTTGCCTTCTCGAGCAAGGAAAATATCATCGAATCCGGCATGGTTTAACACAAATGGGATAACGATTTAATCAGCCGCGCGGCTTTTTGCGTCAACTGCAGCCGATGGTTCGGTACTTCTATTTAATGTAGTATCCAGAAACTCGCCACTTTCCATCTTTATCCAGCATAGGCGTAATGGTTTCAATAGCAGATTTTTTATTCTCGAACGAGGACTTGAACTGAATCATAAAATATTCGCCGTCTGGAGCGCCCGGCAGAGATGTTTGGTAGCTTTTCGATATAAGCTCTCGGGAGAGATTCTTTCCGAGTGGTTTTCTGGTCGCTTGGATTGCTTCTCGCCATTGGTCTTTTGAAACAGCATCTTTGAAGTACTGCGCCGCCTCATTCCAACTTTCCACATACTTTTCGTTGTCCACCAGCGACAGCCAGACTTTGGCAGCTGAGATAGCGACCGCCTCGGCACCGCGCTTCGACGATGAAACTGCTTTGCCTTTCGTCTGGAACACAAGCAGGTACGGTACTGCCGAATTCCTTTCTGTATCCTTAAAACTGTTAAACTTCTCAGTGTTGATCCAGATCACGTATGTCTTTTCGGGCATCAGCTTAACGGGGAGTACGCATGTACGTTTGTCTTTAAGATACCGAATCTTCGTTTTGTCTATCACAGGAAATGTTTCGGGTGTCTGGCTGCACCACGACCACATCTCTTTCGTCATCATGTTCTTGCTGAACGTGACACTAATTTCCTTGAGGGATGGATCAACTTCCGTGTCTCCAGCCTGCGGGACCGTTTTAACTACCGAAGGAGGCATACTTTTCACTGTGATTTTCGTCTGATCCTCCGCCATACCAACGCCTACCATGAAAACAATTACCAATAAAAATGTGCCGATCTGTCTCATTTCTTTATCTCCTTTCATTTTGCTACGCACCGAACAGTGTATATATGGTTTTCGAATAACATCCCAAGCCTTTCGGCATAAAGAAAGAAATCACAAACTACGCCGTTGCCGCTTCAAAGCTGCCAAATTCGCTATGATTAATTATAGAAGCTGTTTGCAGGCAAACAAGTAAAAAGGGGAAATTTATACCTTAGGTAGGGAAAAGGGGAAAAAAGGCCAAAAAAGACAGAATTCAGAACACAGTGTATTAAGCCATCCCTTACGGGAGAGACAGTATACAGAATTCGAAAATCCACGTTTTTAAGCCTTCCGGTGGGGCGAGCCGCCAAACTACCGCTTTTCTTTTAATTGTATCTGGAGCTTTCTTAAATCTTCAGTTCCCTTTTGCCAGTATTTTAGCTGCTGATCAAGAGATTTTCCTTCGAGCTGCTCGCGTACTAATTCCGCTCCCTGCCTTTTCATTTGAACACAATCGAATGTTTTAGTCTTCATACTCAATCACCTCCAGAGGTGAATAAATTGCAATTTCGTCGTATCCGTTTAGTTTGTTGACGGCATTGTATCTTGGAATCTTCTGAAAATTAACAATATGTTTGAAGTTCCAACTTACTATCAATGAGGATTCTGAAATAGTTGCCATCGCTACATGTAAGGCATCTGTCGAATATTTCTCAGATAGAATTTTTGCTTCTGTATAAGCCTGCTGCAGCTTTATGGCTTCCTCAGTAATTTCAGCAATATCCATAAACGGCAGGATTTTGAGAAAAAGCTCCCGGACTCTTTTGGGTCCTGCCTGGATTTCCTGCCTGACCAGTTCAGAAGTCACAAGAACAAATCTTTCCTCTCTGATGGCATCAAAAAAAGCCTTACTTGGAATCTTAAATTCCTCGTCAAAGACACCGCCGAAAACCGAAGTATCAGCATATATTCTTATAATTTGATGTCTGGCCATTTCTTCTATTATTATACCCTAAATCCTGCCTGTTGCAAAGTAAAAAGCCGCTTTTCAAAAGCCTTTGGTGGGGCAATCCTTATACCCCGCTCAAGGTTTGCCCCATTCGACTCCGCTCAGGCCATGCCTTCGTGGTGAATATTAAGAACGCCGTCTCAAGAAGAAATATTAATTTTTCTCTTGACGGCCAAATTGTTGTAATGTAAGATAGCTGTCAAACATAATTATTTAGTAGTTGATAATATAGACAATAGATATTAGTCAATAATCAATTGTGGAAAGGGGAATGCCATGGCAAGCAAAAAACAAATCAAAGCGAATCGGCAAAATTCCAAGAAATCTACAGGGCCTAAAACCGACGAGGGCAAGGCGGCTGTCTCGCAGAACGCGGTTAAGCACGGCTTGTTCGCACAATCGGTGATATATGGCGAAAATGAGGGTGATTACGAGGCTTTTCACGAAAAATTCTTCGCTAAGCTCGATCCCGTCGGGGCGGTGGAATTATTTCTTGCTGAGCGGGCTGCGAACCTTGCGTGGAGACTAAAACGTGCTGAACGCATGCAGAACCAGGTCATCGAAGATATGATTGGCCGTCTGGTTACCACCAATCCGGCCAGGCGCAGACGAGAAGATTATTACTACAACCAGGGCAGACGGCCGGACGAGCCGGGAGTGGACTTGGATGAGCTGCCGCTCGGCAGAATCGCCAACAGCGACTGGTCGTGCAACAGGGTGCTCGACAGGATGCTGATGTATGAAAGGCGGATCGAGAACAGCTTCCATAAGACCATGCATGAGCTTGAAAGACAGAAACTGATCAGGCAGGTTGAGCAGCAGTACGAGCCTGAACAGGCCATCCACTTCCCAATAAAAGACGATCGGGATGTGGCTGCCACACAGAGTACGACTGCTGAGAAAAAGGGCGATTTGAAAAAACAAAGCCAATTTGTGCCGGGGCAAAATGGCGCAACTTCTTTTGTGAAAGGAGATTATGACAATAAACTGGCGGGCGGAGCCGACGAAAACAAAGCCAAACAAAGCCAAACAAAGCCGGTCTTAGTTAGCCCCCAGACCTGCGCTGGGGGTTGAACAAAGAAAGCACTGCCGGTTTGCTTTACCGACAAGGCTTCAGCGAGGTCGAAGGGACTCGAACCCTCAACCTTCGGATCGACAGTCCGAAATCGAGGTTTGTAAGTATCTGCAGCAAAAATGTTTATGATTGCAAATAAAAGCCTTATGAAATCAAGCGTAGACCAGCCGAAGGTCAAACGAAGGCCGGACGTGCATGTTTGGCACGCACTTTGGCACGCGCTTGGTAAAATCACTGATAAGGCCGGTCAATATTGAAAACTTTATAGATGAGTTATGTAAGAAAATCCAGCAACGTAAACAGATTCAACCTTAGTAGAAGAAGCATGGCCTAATTACTCTTGGCTATCCATTAAGTGAGTAGCTATTGTTAGGACTTTAAAGATATTGTACCGAATGCTGTTACTCCAGATGATTAAAACGTCTTCTTCCCAATTCTTTATAACTGTACGCTTGACGGCGATAGGCAGTTATGTGGACAGATTACAAGGTTGATTCATATTGATCTATGCATGTTTAACTGAGGCATTTGTACCTGCTGAGACTCTTGGTGTATCTTTCGCCTAAACGAAGCATTTTCATATCGCCTCTATTTGTAGTTTTTTGCTCCATTAAGCCTTTTTTCTGGCCGTTTGAAACTGCAATTCTCTAAAATAGATAAATAATGTTCGTTCCATCGCTCCCCAAGTGTTCGTGTCACCGGTCCATTCCTGTTCTCCAGAACCCTGTGGTTTCACTAAAAAATGATCGATTTTAATTTCTCTGCCCGGCAGATCCTCGGCTATTGTTTACAACACTGGATCTCCAGAATCGATCATCCCCTGAATTACATTATCGATTTGTTGCTGTTGGAATGTGTTAGGTGGACTAAATCTAAAAGGTCCACTAGGCTCATAGATTACACCACCTTCGGCGTATGGGCTTATGGCTTGAGTGCCAAGAGGATCCACGTAAGCTACAGGATTGTTTCCACAATAAGTGTACATATTCAAACCGCCAGCGTATCCGATCGGATCTTTCTGTAAAAACCGGCAGATATCGAAGGCGTAGTACCTGACCCGGTAGTAATACAGCGCGGTCTCATCGTCGGCCCGGCGTGCCGTGAACATATACGGATTGCCGATGGCGCTTTTAGAGATTTCGCTGTTATTGGCATCATAGACCGTCGGGGCACCGAAAACATCATAGGAGTAGCTCTCCACTATCACATTATTTAAATCTGAAAGAGCCGCTACGCTGCCTAAACCGTCAAAGTGATAATAGTATACCGCATTGCTGTCGACAACGTCAATAATACATATCGGCTCATCGATGCCGGGTCCATAAATGAATTTCCGCAGAAGATTGTCACTGCCGTCATATTCGCCGAGCACGCCGGCGGAGCCGTGCGCGCGCAGGCGTCCCGAGCACAGTCGAGGGACCATCCGCAACCTCATCGCCGTTGGATTCGACGAACTCACCACAAGCATAGCAATACTTCGTAGTCACATCAGGCGAGCCGTAAACCGTTTTTGATATACGCCGGCCCGAATAATCATAACTGTACGAGGCGACGGCCGTATCGTTCTGGTCGTTAACGTCCGTCAATCTGTTTTCGCAATCATAATAGAACTTGAATAGCCCATCATCCGTCAGGTTGCCGTTATTGTCATAGCTATAGCTGGTGCCTCCCACGGAAGTGTATTGATTGAGGTTGTTTCTTAAGTAAGTTGTTGGCGAGCCGTCATCTACCTCCGTACGGTTGCCCACCGAATCGTAAGAGTAGCTGGTGGAGTTGCTGTCGTTATAATCAACAAAGGTAAGCTGATACAAACAGTCGTATGTGAAAACGTATGCATTGGCATCGTCGATTTTCATGCTCAGACGATTGCCTACATTATCATAGTTGCTGTATTCGAAGGTTATG